>Ga0315280_10001211_pt1 | contig 45151 bp, 49 predicted proteins | sample YL17G06_40_MG_FD_203697 | JGI IMG/M metagenome (GOLD analysis project Ga0315280, IMG submission 203697) | Sediment microbial communities from Yellowstone Lake, YNP, Wyoming, USA - YL17G06_40 | ecosystem: Environmental > Aquatic > Freshwater > Lake > Sediment | place: USA: Wyoming | collected... | reverse complement strand
CACCTGCATAAACCTTCTTCCTGGAATCCTTCTCTATTCATCAATGCATGAGTGCATATGTTGCAAACATCATACCAAATGTAATTGAAAGAGTACCAAGCAGTTTGACGAGCACATGTATCGATGGTCCTGCCGTATCTTTGAGCGGATCACCAACAGTATCACCAACAACCGCAGCCTTATGCTGATCAGTGCCTTTTAAGCCACTTGCCTCGATAAATTTTTTCGCATTATCCCACGCTGCACCGCCATTGTTCATCCACATTGCCAGAATGAAACCAGATATAGTAGCAACCATAAGGAAAGCTCCTGCCGCAGTAGGCCCAAGAATGAACCCCACTAGTATAGGTGTAATAACAGGTAGTAAACCTGGTAAAATCATCTCTTTCTGCGCCGCTAATGTTGAAATATCAATACATCTGCCATAATCAGGTTTCCCTCTGCCTTCCATTATACCTTTTTCTTTGAATTGACGTCTTACTTCCTCGACCATTTTGAAAGCGGCACGCCCAACAGCACGGATAGCAAGTGCAGCAAACAAGAACGGGATCATAGCACCAAGGAATGCAGCAATCAGAATCTGCGGTTGAACGATATCAACAACCTGCACGTGCACAATATCGAGATATGCACGGAAAAGCAGCAATGCTGCCATACCTGCAGCTGCCATAGCATATCCTTTCGTGAGTGCTTTGGTCGTGTTTCCTGCCGCATCAAATGCCTCCATTTTCCTCCGAGCCTCCTGGGAACCACCGGACATTTCAACAATACCAGCAGCATTATCACAAATCGGTCCAAATCCATCCAAGCCAAGGATCATCCCCGCAATCGAAAGCATCCCCATGGTCGCAATCGCTGTGCCATAAACACCACCAAGCATCCACCCGACACCAGGAGTTGCTGCGCCATATAATCCACCGAAATAAAACGCAGATGCAATCGCACCACAGATGATAACGACAGGAAGCGCCGTACATTCAAGACCAACCGCGAGCCCGCTGATAATGTTCGTTGATGGACCGGTCTTGCTCGCTTCTGCAATATCCTGAACAGGTCTGTATTTCCGAGAGGTATAATATTCGGTGACCAGAACGATCAAGAGACTTGCGGTGATACCTGATAATCCTGCAAAAAACAAATCAAGACTATTGAGTGTGGACATGGTAAGGAGATAAAACCCTATGACACAAAAGATAACCGTCGCGATTACACCATTTCGTAAGGGAACCATTGGGTCGACTCCTTCTTTTCCTCGTACAAATGGTATGCCTATGATGGTGGCGAAGATGCCAACGCTACGTGCAAGGAGTGGAAAGATAACAAAAAAGAAATTCTGTGTCGCCACGTAAAGTGCTAATCCGACGATCATCGCCGCAATATTCTCACCGGTACATGATTCAAACAGGTCAGCACCACGACCAGCCATGTCACCAACATTGTCGCCGACGTTATCTGCAATCACTGCCGGATTCCTTGGGTCATCTTCTGGTATTCCTGCCTCGATTTTTCCGACAAGATCCGCTCCCACATCAGCAGCTTTTGTAAAAATCCCTCCGCCAAGTTGAGCGAAAAGCGCAGATAAAGATGCACCAAATCCAAAACCGATGATCAATGTTGGATCACCGTACAGCCAGTATAATATCGTCACCCCAATAAGGGAGAGAGCGACATTTGCTTCTCCCATGACAAGCCCACCGTAAAACGATATTTTCAACGCCTTTGGCACAGATTTTTCAGCGGCAGCAGCTGTTCGCACATTAGCACGTGTTGCAACATCCATACTTAAGTATCCTGCTATCAAAGAACATAATGCGCCAAGAAGGAATGCCGCTGAAGTAAACGGTAGTTTTCCAAAATCAAACCCTAGATAAAAAATAATTCCTAAAATGATAGAGATAACCGCTATCGTTTTGTATTGCCGCTTCAAATAGGCTTTCGACCCTGTTCGTATAGCGGCAGAGATGTTCTGCATCGCATCCGATCCCATTGGTTGCTTCGTGATATACCATGCCATATATGCAGCGCACAGTAGCGCCACAGCTCCCGCTATTATTGGTATTACTAACCATAACATATTTACATACCTCCACTACTAAAACTTACATCACTTGATTTTTTTAAAAAACGATGATTCTTGTTGAGGTGCTTGAGTTTTGCATACATTGAGGTTCACCCTCTCCTTCACTATTTTTAGTTAAGAAGAAGCTATCAGCCAATATGGCGGTTTTCGTATGTCACGAAGGTGAGCCTCATCACCCGCAAACTCTGAAATATGAAAGAGGTATAAATCTTTTTCTTGAAAGAGAATTTCTTAGCCTCCTCTCAACTTCCCTATTTTGCTTACAGATCATCTTTTTCCGTGATTTCTTTGATACGATTTGTATACCGTAATATTTCATTCAGGTATCCATCAATTTGTTTTTTCTCATCAACCGAATTGATTTTTCCAGAAGTTTTTTCCATATACGAAGACCAGGTCTCGTCAATCGTTTCCCGGATGGAAAAAATGCCTCCTTGAATTATTTTTGAAGCTTTTATTGGATTATTTTTAAGGTTGAAGTTTTTCTGTATTTTTTCTAAAACCTTATACAACTGTACTATTTGTTCGTTTATTGATTGAATCAGTTCTTTTGTTAAATCTATTTCAACATGCTCATAAATGCCTTCTCTTTTATTTTTATCTAAAGACGATTCCATCTCACAAACCAGTTCTTCAACATACCACATGTTGCATCTAAGAACATTATAATGTTGCCACTCCATAATAGCACCTTTCAAAAGAAGTCATCAGCTGAAGCGGTTTTGGAGCAAGCCAAGGTGGACTTCATCACCGATAAGACAGAGAAGTGTGATACTCGTATAAATGTTTTTATGCATCTTTACGAAAATTCTCCATTTTACTTTCTGTTTCCATGCTCTCTAAAGTCTATTGTCTCTTTTTCAAGATGTTCATAAAACATCGGTACAGCATCTCCTGTTCGTATTCCCTTCCAGACGATTATAAGATAGGAATCTGCGGAGGAGTCTTTTTTAAATTCGTAGGTGAAAAAACCGCTTTCAAAAGATTTTGGTGTAATTGATGCTGAAAGAACATCATGTCTTGAACTGAGCCTGATGATATCAGCGATAATATCTGGGCGGCTGATGAGGTAATCTGCAAGGATCTTCTGCTCGGTTGTTGCAGGCTTCTTATCCCATTTTATCTTCATAGTACCTCGCGTCTTATTTCTTTTACCGTTATCTTCGCACCGAGTATATTTTCGATTTCCCGTAAAGTAGAATCTATCAGTGCTTTCCTTTCAGGATATTGCTCATCTGTCCATTTTCCCGTATCTATTCCAAATAGATCGACCTGCTCGATAACCAGTAAAAACTTGTCGTCGGAGGTTTTTGTTAAGGTATAGCGCACTACATCTTCATCCTTGACGTATGAATCTCCAATCTTTGTCCATGGTGGAGAATCAAGCGGGATATAAGTCGGAAGAGATTGAGGATGAACTATCACTTTTGCCTCGAATTTTATCTGGGCTATCACATGAAACGGCATTAACAACCTCTTTTTCAGGCACAGCTATTATCTCCTTTACCGCAGGTTTTCCACATGATAAAGAAGAACGGGATTGCAATAATCTCGATGACCATAATGATAGTGATCAACAGAGTTAGGGAATAGTCATACAGCACACCTACCAAGACGCTTCCTATGAACAGGGCAAGCCCGTACGAGGTAGTAAAAATGCCGTACCCTGTTCCTCTTTTTTTCAAGGGCGTTATATCTGCAATTGCTGCTCGCATAATTGTTTCATGGCTCCCCATAACCACACCCCAAACAACGATGCTTATGAGTATGAAAACATAATTCATTGAGAACGCAAAAAGAGGAATAAAAAGAGACAAAATAGGAATGATCATCAACGTCAGGAGACCTGCTTTATTGTTCTTCCTCTTGGTTTTTAATCGGTCATACATTTTACCAATAATCAATGCAATGACTGCATCAACAGCCATTGCAATCATATAAAACAAAGGAATCTGTGCATCAGAAAGAAGATTATTTGCTTTTAAATGATAACCTATCAAAGCAAAGTTCACAAAACCAATAGTAGTAACAAAACTAAACACAGTATACAACCAAAAGGTTTTTGATAATGTATCAGACTCTTTCTCAACACTCTCTGAGACTGGTTCTAATTCTTCAGGTTTTTTTACTAAGAAATAAGCGATGACAACAAAAATCATTAAAAATACAAATGGAATCCAAAGGAAACTATATCCTGTCTGATAATCAGAGATTGTTTTCCCTGATGTCCCTAAAAGAAAGAAAAATACCGCAAAAATAAGAGGTCCTATGATTGCACCAATCTGATCAAAGAATTCATGAAGCGCAAAACCAAACCCTGTACCAACTTGTTTAGTTGCTTGGGAAAGAATGGTGTCCCTGGGTGGGTTTCTAATAGCTTTTCCTATCCGTTCCGACACAATGAATATTGCAGCAATCTGCCATACCCCCGCTAATGATAATAACGGAACTGTAAAAAGTAGCCCATAACCAGCGATTGTAAAAAACCAGTATGCTTTTGTTTTGTCTGAAAAATACCCTGAAATTAAGCGAATTCCATAACCCAGGAGCTCTCCTATTCCAACGATTAATCCAACGATAGCAGCATTTGCACCAAGGACTTCTAAAAAAGGTCCGTTGACGCTTCGTGCTCCTTCATAAATTATATCACCAAATAAACTAACTACTCCAAGTAAAATGATTAATTTGAGGGCTTTAGTTCTTTTTGTGTCTTGACGACTAAAATTTATCTTTTTCATTACAGCATCCTTTCAATTTTCAATAATTATGCTCTTTTATATAATTTTTTTTCATTTCATCGATAATTTTCAAACTGAGAAAGGCGTAGTAAGAATATTCAATAGATGGTACTGTCGTTATCTGCCGCCCGAAACCGCCGATATTTGTCATACATGAATTAACAAAGCGTTCACATTCATGAATATCGACTGGAAAAGCATGCAATTCTTTCAGACCTCGTAATGCCTGATAGGTGGATTCTAGGAAGGACGTCGAATGAGGAACAATTCCAAAACCGCCATCAAAATTTTGACTGGTTTGAATTATGTGAACATATTCTTGTTGCTGGAACGAGTTATGTAGTTTTATCATCAGGATGACGATTTGTTTGCATTCTTCCATTGATTTTCTAGGTTTCAGTTGTGCTGATGAAAGAATATCTTGTTCGTTTCTTGTGAGGGTAACTTGCATGTGAAGGAGTTCTTTGGTCAACACCAAATAATAGAGATCGGAAAGAGTGTTGAGTAAGATTTCATTGTTGTGAATAATTTTATTATGTAACGATTTCTCAGAATCTGGGAGATGAGTTATTTTGTAGATTTTTGCTAATTGGTAAAGATGCTTCGGTTGGTGAAACTCTTTTTGGTTTAGCTGTATAATATACGATACTGTTTGTGTGTTTACAGAATATTCCTGTAGTTCTTCTATGAGTCGAAGAGCAAAATAGGTGTCCTCAAGAGTGGGCGGTGTTGTTTGTGAAAAACTAAAACCACCCTCGGGTTGTTCTCGCAAAAGTATAAATTTTTTAAGTTCCTTTTTTTCTTTTTCAGTTATCATATCCTTTCCTGGAACTATCTTTAATCCATATAGCAAGAATGATTTAATCACGGGTTCCTGAATTTTTCTCCAGCGTATCTATATTTATCACCCAATTCTTCTTCAATACGCAATAATTGGTTATACTTTGCTAACCGTTCACTCCGGCAAGGAGCACCTGTTTTGATATGACCTGTTTTTAATCCAACCACTAAATCAGCAATAAAACTATCCTCTGTTTCACCGCTTCGATGACTGACAAACACACCCCAACCGGCACCTTGCGCCATTTTACACGCTGTGATGCTCTCAGTTATTGTTCCTATCTGATTTACCTTCAGCAATAATCCGTTCACTGCCTTCTTCTTAATACCCATCGCGATTCGCTTCGGGTTTGTGACAAGTAAATCATCACCTATGATCTCTACGTCTCGCCCCATTACTTCAGTTATTTTTGTAAAATTTTTCCAATCATCTTGTGCAAAAGGATCCTCTAGAAAGGCAATATCGTATTCATGAATAAATTCCTTGTACAAGGCAATCATTTCATCCCCGGTTTTTCGCATAGCGCCCTGGTTCTCCGGGTTCTTAAAATCAAGATCATAGCTATCGCCTTTCAAAAATTCTGATGCCGCAGCATCAATACCTATCTTTATTTTTCCAACATATCCTGCTTTTTCGATCGCTTCCTTTAAAAGGTCCAACCCCTCCCGAGCATCTTTGATATTTGGAGCAAAACCACCCTCATCACCAACATTTGTTGCATCCTGACCATATTTCGCCTTTATTACTTTTTTAAGATGATGATACGTCTCAGAAGCCATCCTCATAGCATCCCTAAAACTCGACGCGCCTACCGGCATAATCATGAATTCTTGCATCGCGAGTTTATTTCCCGCGTGTTTCCCGCCATTTATCACATTGAATGAAGGCACGGGCAATATAAACTCGTGCACATGTGCAAGCTCTGCGATGTGCCGGTATAAAGGCAAGTTTTTTGCATTGGCACCTGCTTTGCATGCTGCCATACTCACCGAGAGAATCGCATTTGCTCCCAATGCTGATTTATTTTCTGTGGCATCAAGTTCAATCATTTTTTTATCAATTTGTTCTTGTTCTGTTTCATCCATACCACGTAATGTAGGAGCAATTTTTTTATTCACATTTGAAACAGCTTTTAGGACACCTTTTCCCATAAATCTAGAAGGATCTTTATCTCGAAGTTCAAGAGCTTCGTATATACCTGTACTTGCACCACTTGGAACCATCGCCCGGAACAAACCTTCCTCTGTTACCAGATCGCATTCAACTGTTGGATTGCCTCTTGAATCAAAAACCTCTCTTGCCTTAATTTCTTTAATTGCCATTTTTTACCACCTCATTTTACTCTTTTTCATTCCTATTATTTCCATTATACGAATCTTCCTGCGGAATTTCCTCATCTGTCATGGGAATATGCAGCAGGTGTTTAGGTAAAAACTTGATATTTGCAATCAGTGTTGGTATGACTGCACTGGCGATGACAACTGCAACGAGATATGAATACTGTTCTTGAGATATAATGCCATGTGATAATCCATAAATCGCTGAAATAGTTCCAAAAGTTAAACCAGTTGACATGAGAAGCGTATAATACCAACGTTCTCGCTTATCAGTTCTGAATTTTCCTATCACTGGATATAATCCAAAGATTTTGGTGATGACTTTTCCTCCGAGAAGCACAAGGAATATAAGTGGTGCTGCAAGAATCATTGGAAGAGAAACTAATGAGCCTGCGCGAAGGAAATAAAACGGGGTAAGGAATCCGATGGTTAATGTCCGGAGTCTCCTGATGAAGAAGTCATCTTTGCTGATGGTTCCTGCAAGCACCATGCCAAGGATATAAGCCGGGAGGACTGCTTCGCTACCTGACCAGATAGCAAGAGCACCAAGAGCGAAAAGGACGAAGAGGATCCATTTTGTTCGTATCGCAGCTGTTTTATACGCGTACCGTTTAATCAGTTTGGTTGTTATCGTAGGCATGGCAATAAAAGTCACAATAGCTATGATGATGAAAATTATGGTTTTAGAGGTGAACGGGGCGAAAAGAAGACCCAAAGCGATGACTGTAACCAGATCATTGATGAAGCAGGCACCAAGAATTCCCTTTCCATATTCTGTTTTATTAAAACCGTATTCAAGCATCACCGCGTAGACAACCGCCATTGATGTCGTTGATAATGCTACACCTGCAAGTAAACTTGCTGCGACATCCCACTGTAAGATGAATCGTGCTATGGCAGTACAACCAAGAAACGGGGCTAAAAAACCAATAAAACCGATGATCATGATTTCCTTGGTTTTTGTTTTGAGAGACACAGGGTCGAGTTCTGAACCAGCTAAAAAAGTTAAAAGGATCGCCCCGGAGCTTGCAATGAATACTAACCAGTCTTCATTCGCATGCATAGCATCTGGTCCGATATATTGTGTGGCGATGTATCCTGCTAAAGCACCTATGCAGATTTCTACGAGAGCCATCGATATTTTCAGTTTGTATGCAAGAATGGTAGAAATGAGTGCAAGTGCGAGCCATACCGCAGCAATAGTAAATTGATCTATTGCTAACATAGTATACTCCTCTGATCATAAAAAAACATGTATTTTTTCTTAACCTTTTGTGTAGAGGAAAAACGAGGTGTTACATTCGAATTATTCCAATGTAGTAAAATATTTCCTATGAAGTCTATTGAGTCAATCAGCAGCTGGATTTTCATATCAATATCACTGATATTTTAATGATAGACGTCATCAGCTGTTGACAGCAGTTTTGGTTTTAGCCACGGTGGACTTCATCACCGACGTATCCGTAATTCTCATCCATTTATTTATACATTCCGTAAAAAATTTCCTCTTAAATGTCTTTAGAATTTTTTTATTTTATATCAATACTTTTATTTGCTTTAAGAAAATCATGATATTTGAAAGCACGGTTTTAGCTGCGGGAATTTAACTCGGGCTCTGTAATCCCTCCAGCGGCTTTCGGTAACGGGGCTTTGAAGATTTGGTAACAAAATCCTTGACGGGCACTAGTGCCAATGGTTAAAAGCCCCTTGCCATGGAGCACTGTAGTATTGACACGTATGCCCGACGGGAGCATATTTTTACTTTTTCTCCTGTAAAAAATTTGGTTTTATATCTGTTGAGCTGTTTTTTTTCTTTTTTTATTTTGGAAATCGTGGTTGTAAATTATTTACAAAGATTTGAGTCCTATTGGTTGCGACCTCATCAAAATCGTCTATATGCTCTTTTATTAACTGGAAGTTAAACATTATTTTCATAGTGCATCCAAAAAGTCAATTGTAAATTTAGATAAAAAGATTTTGTGCATCTGGTAATGCAGATAAGCATCCGTTATCTGAGGTTTTATAAAGTAGTATTTGTTGAAATGAAATCAGTGTAGTCTTTCTTAGATTCCACTCCATTAAACCTCGTCGGAATTTAGCTAGACCCATCACACTCGAGTTTTTTTATCTGAAGAATATAGTTAGCTTAAAAGCAAGCCCTAGTTGGTATCAAAGCAGATAAAACCTATATATTTGCTATTCGTTTTAGTTAATGGAAGGAATGAAGCTGGTAGTTTTGATAGGGAGCATCCCATCCCCTCATTTTGAGGCCGGCTAATCCTTCCATTAAAACATGTTTATAAAGGATTAGCTGTTTTGATTTTATATTTTGAGGGGGAAAATGAAAAAAATAAAGGATTTTGAAAATCACCAAGAAAAAGTAATACAAGAAATGCATGAGAGGTTTCGTATTTATAAAAAGAAAAAAGGAAGTGATAAAAAATGAACATGAATTTAGATATGTATCCAAGAACTAAAAAATTTCTTCGTGAAAATAACATGACGATAGATGAAGCATACGAATTTTTGAAAAAGAACAAGGAAAGTGAAACAAAAGAATCGCAAATTTAGGAAGAAAAATCCAGAGTATCAAAATATCTTATACCGTGATGACCCTGTTTTCAGAGAAATGAAAAAACAAAGAAGCCGAGAATGGAGCAGGGCTCATCCTGATTATCAAAGGAAATGGAAAAAGAATCGAAAAACATAATGTCAACGATTATCACAAAAACATGGGTTAAGTTTTAGATATATATGTTTTTAAAGGACTCTTCTCATCAAATTCAAACTCTGCATTGAAAACTCTTAAAGTTTCAAAATTACTTAAAATAGCCCATGGCACACTTTTGTTCCACGCATATTCTATTGCTTGTGCTATATATTTTGGATCACTCGTATATTCTTTTAAAGCCTTTGCTTCTAGAAAGAATTTATTGACTCCATTAATCCGAAATGCATAATCAACTCGCTTCTTTGAGATTTTTTCTTCAGCTTTAACTTCTTCAGAGTCCTCCACGTTCCAACCAAGAGCCCTAAACAGTGGTTCGATAAAACTCTTCTTTGTATTTTCCTCATTATAACTCTTATAATTAACTGTAGCTCTAACTCGTTCATATTTATCAATAAGCTCTTGAATCTTTGTTCTCAGTGCTTTTTCATCCATTCTTTCCTAAAGCAATATCGTCAGTTTCTACTTTAATTTTTGGCATTAGAAAAAACACCCATTCTTGCACTTAGATCATACAACCCTACGTCCGTGCCTCCTTGCAACTAAGATCAGTTATTTGCTCGAATCATAACTTCTTAACGCAACACTGAATTCAAATTATGGATATCATAGATTTGTATGCAAAGCAGTTAAAATCCGCAAGTCATTACTATGTCATGTCGATTTATTCCCACTCTCGCCTGAGCTGTTTTGAAGACTGCCCACAAAAATACAAACTACACTACATAGACCGAGTCGAAACAGAAATAGAAGAAAGCATAGAAGCATTTCTGGGCAGTAGAGTCCACGACACCCTAGAAAAATTATACAACGATCTCAGATACAAAAAAGAAAACTCTCTAGAAGATTTGATCAACCTTTTTCATAATGAATGGAAAAAAAACTGGAACGACAACATCGTCATCGTAAAAAAAGACCTGAAACCAGAAAACTATCAAAAGATGGGTGAAAAATACATCACCGACTATTACAACAGATATAAACCCTTTAACCAAGGAAAAACCATTACATTAGAAAATGAAATGATTTTTAACCTAGATGAATCAGGAGATTACAAAATAAAAGGTCTCATAGATCGGCTCACAGAAAAAAAAGACGGCGTCTACGAGATACATGACTATAAAACAAGTATCTATCTTCCATCAATAGAAGATATTCAAAGTGACCGGCAACTTGCATTATATGCTATAGGAGTAAAACAAACATACCAAAACGTAGAAGACATACATCTCATCTGGCATTACTTAGCATTTGACAAAGAACTCCAGTCAAAACGAACAGACGCACAACTAGAGCAATTAAAAAAAGATACCATACAACTAATCAACAACATTGAGGAAGAAAAAACATTCTCAGCTCAACCATCGTACATATGTGAATGGTGCGAATACAAACCAAATTGTAGGCAATGGTCCCATCTATACAAACTTGAAGCAAAACCAGCAAATGAATACCTCAAAGACCCTGGTGTACAACTCGTCAATAAGTATGCAGAATTATACGAACACAGAAAAAACACAGATGTAGAGTTAGAAAAACTCAAAGAAGCGCTCATTGCATTTGCTCACAAAGAAAATGTTGAGGTTGTATTCGGCTCTAACAATAAAGCGAAAATCAGCACAAGTGAGAGAACAAGTTTCCCAAAAAAAGATGACAAACGACGAGAAGAACTCGTAAATCTCCTTAAAAAAGCTGGGAAATGGGATGAAGTATCAGATATAGACAATACTACTTTAACTCATAAGATAGACGAAAAAGAATGGCCGCGGCAGCTGGTTAATCAAATACTTAAATTTCAAACCACTGAGAAATCAGAACGAATCTCAATTAGTAAAATGAAAAACAAAGACGAATAATCATCATAGAAAAATTTATAATAATGCTATGTTATTATGTATTTTGTTGACCATTTAGTCAATTAAAATAAACATTCCCATATGTGGGAATACTGGGTCTTTTGGTCCAAATTCAGTGGTCCTAGCGGGAACCATGGGAAACCACCCCAGAAAAAAATATAAATGACAATTTTCATAAATAATATTAAGAAAAAATATGTCAAAAAGGTGGTGGTAGTGTTTGAATATAATAAAAATCAAAAAAAAGGATATTATTTTTCCGAAGTCGAATCCAAGAACAAAGCGCAATCCAAAGAAACAAGCACAACTTAAAAAATCTATCAAAACCAAAGGTCTTTTGCATCTACCTATAGTGCGACCTGATCCAACAAACCCTGGCAAATATATAATAACATCAGGCCGTGGTCGACTGGAAGCCTTCGACGATGATGATGACGTTGAAGTCAATGTTATAAAAGAGGATGAACTTGATGCTCAACTTACAAGTTTGATAGAAAATTTTTTTCGGGAAAAAATGTCGAACATTGACCAAGAAGCCCTAATCGCAGAAATTTTTGAAAGGGGAAAAAATGAGAGGAGATGGAGCAGTACTCAGGAGATGGAAGATAAAGTTGGCATCCCGCAGGAAACAATTAGTAGGAGTATTCTAGCCCACAATGAGCGGAAAACTCTAGGATTAGACGATCATCTAAACAATAGGATATCAACAAATGATATAAACGAATCTCGCCCGCTTGAATCACAACCTAGAGTGAGAAGAAAATTATTGGAAAAACGAGCGAAAGGCGAAATCAAAGGGTCCGGGCACGTCGTCCACGAACTTGCAAAACGCCTGTCACAATCACCAAATAGTATTATTGGTGCTTTTCTAGAAGACAAGCTCGACTTCTCCAACCTTACAAAAGAAATTCAATCTCAAGAACTCAATGACCTACAACTCAAACAAAAAGATCCCATACCAGTTCAGATGGTTACACCTCATCAAGAAAAAAGTCTTGAATTAACCGATGGTATAAGTGAAAAAAAGATAATTGATGATAAAAAACCAACACAGGAAACTAAACCATCGCAAAAGCAGACCGACACTGATCGATTGCAAATGATCATTGACTTTGAACAACATTTAAACAATATTCGCAACAAGAATATCATGTATATTCATGATTATGAGATGTTACGAGAAGCACTAAAACGCTTCAGAAATATATCCGAGATTTGTAGATATTTTATTGATATATATAGCGATATGTTAAAGTATCGACGTTAGGGGGAGCACTAGATTAAAAATGGCAACTATACCACTAAAACCACTCAATACATTCATCAAACACCAATATCCTGGTGACATATCACACGAAACGCTCATCGTTTTTCGGGACATTCTCATCGATTTTAGTAATATTCTAGCCCACTATACCGTCAAAGAGTTTAACGCGATGAATGAACGTCGAAAACTTCAAGGAGTACCTACTTTGAAACGACTTGATAAAATTTCTATAAAAACTGCAGGGGAAAGGATTTTAAACCAAATTAATGATAAAAACATTGCAGACGAAGTAGGAGAATACAATAAAATACTACTTTGTCAGGATGGTGCAAAAAGCAATGGATAAACAACAGTGCACCATCAAGGACAAACTCGAAGAAGAGCTGCAAGGCTTTGCACGTTGGTTAGACACCCAGATCAACAAAAGTCTCTACACCAAATACAGAATCCAAAAACCATTAAAAGACAACTACAAAAAAGAGATCCTGAAGAAAGCACGGATGGTCCTCAAGACACACATGGGAAAACTTCCCAGCCAATTAACAAAAGAAGATATCCAAAAATGGGAAGCGTTGTGCTATCAAAAATATCAAATTAACGGCAACGCCACAAGATTCTTAGCGATGAACAAACTCCTCATCTACCTGGACCACAAAGATTGGTACATAAAAGTACCAGCGGTCGAAGAAAAAACCTACGACGTCCTCACTGAAGATGAGCGAGAACGGTATATCGAAGCAGCGGAAAAAAGATGCGAAGGTCTTCTCACCAAAGAGACCTCAAACCTGACACCTAGTGAAATAAGATGCATAATGGACCGAGCAATCGTGCTCATACAGGCAATGACAGAATCAAGACCCAGTGAAGTGTGCAACATAGAAACAAGAGCAATAGACTTTGAAAGACACAGAATAACACTAAAGGATTCAAAAACCCACGAGTTGATCATACGAAGAGGAATGCAAGATTGCCTCCTAATGACACCACCCGTGGAAGCAGCAATTAGAGACTGGCTGAGAATCAGAAAAAGCATCCGCGCTAAAAATCCGGATGATGAAAAATATTTGTTCCTCTATGCAAGCGGCGCACTAAGCGGACAACCCCTCAGGTACAACAAAATGCTTCTGACCTGCAAAAAAATAGGCGCAGAAGCGGGAATTACCGCGGTAAAAACCACACCGTACTGCCTGAAACGAACTGAGATCACCAGGGACTGTGACCGGGCACAGAATATAAGAATCCCACAGATACGAGCACGACATACGGATTATCATTCAACCATGCGATATAATCAAAAACAAACAAGCGACGCCCTTGCGTATATCCAGTCAGAGCAATATGGAAACGCCGGTCTATCAATGGAACAACATTTGAAGAGACTGGCTGAAAAGGCGATCAAAGGCGAGATCCCCATGGAAGTCTACCAGCAGCTGCGAACGGATCTCAACGTAACCAAAATCGTGCAAAAAAAGAAGAGTGAAATCCTAGGTTATGGGTAATAAATTACGGCGAGGGCTTACTTTTAAGCCACGCACAAGTTCCAGATAGAAAAACCCGAGTTGAAGGGGTGTAGCTGAATTTGTGCTGGGTGTAGGCCGTAAGCCTCCTTCTGTTTTAAACGGTATTCTACTATGCGCCCTACCCATGAGCAGTCTGGACAACTGATCCCATTGTTTGGGCTTGCTCCAGGAACAGATTGACCGTTTCATCAAATCTCAGGAAGACCTCATCACCAAGTGAATCATCGCATTATTCTTGAGCTGTGTCGTTTCTGCGTCTCTGCAAGGACTCTTGCCCTTACCGTTTGCACGGTTTCCCGGTCCAGAGCGAGGGAGGACTTTCCTCAGCGATAGTCGCCGTCAACCGTCCACCTACGCCCAGCAAAACAATCATTACTGATGTCGGTTTATAAATTTTGCCACAAAAGAAAAGAAAGAAAGAAAAACTATGGAAATGGAGAAGCAGACTCTTGTTCGTCTACAACTTTGTTATCGAGATATATCTTGGTTTTAAACCAAGTTGTTACACCTTTTGGAATATCGGCCGTGAGGGTTATTTCTTCTTTCATCATAGGTTTTAGCGAAGAAATAATATCGGTTTCAGCATTTAATTCTGAACCATTCTGTGTATAAAAACCGCCTTTAACCAGGACATTTTCAGCTGTTGCACTACCCAGATTTTCCACGATTAATGTTATCTTTACAAAATCACCAAGCTCAGTGTTAGTGAAAATCGTTAGACTGTTATTCTTCCAATTATGAAACAGTAGTGGCCTAGATGAAATAGGATAAACCGTCAAATTTGAAAGTGATTTATATCCGGTGGGTATGAATCCAAGAGGGCTACCGAGCGTCGTTGTTTCCAAGAAATAATAATTCCCTGTATAATGTTCGTATCCTGGTAAAGTCTCTATAAGTTCTACACCAACGGCCATGTGATTAGGAAATCTAAATAATGCAACATCATAGCCCATCTGATCGAGGATGCTGGCTGTAAGAATGGCTTTGTCTTCGCAATCTCCACCACCTTTATCGTCGTTAAATAGGGTCTCAACGGGGTAACGAGGATACTCAAAAGAGTCATTAGTTGGACTATCTTTTTTATATTCGAGGCTCTGAACAAAAGATGCTACAAAATTTATCTTACCAACGTTGCTTTCCTCCCCACTGACAAACCCAAGTTGATCAACTACCAGATCGACATAGGAATCATCGTATGGACCAAAAACATAAAGGCTGTAATCTTCTTTAAGAGTTCTGTTAATACCAGTATAATAATCAAATAAAAACTCAGGGTATGGAATCTTCAGCCAAGGATTGCAATCATCGTTATACGTCCATTTAAATTCTTTAGTAGGAACATTATTCTCCAGGGCAATGGAAAATGAATCACTAGCCAGTGTATTACCGAGCGCATCATTTAACGATGCGAAAAACGTACTATCTTTAGGAGCGCTGTCCACATAGATAGAACAATCAATATTTTTAATTTCGTTTGGAAGAATGACAACTGGCAATATATGACCAGAATACGTCTTGGAATCCGCAGTTAATTCTACGGCATAGGGATACGCTGGAGTATCGCCAGAGTTATGGACCTCCATTGTAAGACCTACCAGCGAAAAACTACCTCTCCACGACCGCCACCATTTTTGACTACAAGAGATAACAGAAAGATCGGGGCCTTTAAAAGAAAGCATTTTTTCAAATATCTTTTTATCATTTTTATCATATGCACGTAATACGTATTGACCTGGTGCAACCGTTTCTTTATAGGGCGTCAAATGAAAAACGGCATCATTATTTCCAGATAAAAACAGATCTGAATCAAGCAAACTACCATCAGGATCAAAGAGTTTAACAGTTACTGCACCGGTTGCAGAAAAAACAGAAGACAAACCAGCGAAACCATCGTCGTCACAAACCTCGTATGAATTTAAAGAAAAACTCGTGCCAAATAATAAATCCTTTAAAATACATCCTGAAAAAGAACTAAGGAAAACTACCATAACAACCGTATAAAATATAATTTTTTTACCTAGATGCATAGTAACTATAAAACCACTCTAGTCTCGAGTTTTTTCTTTATGACTTTGCCCAATCTTTTGATACCTTCTTCGATCTGCTCATTTGTAGAATATGAGAAATTAAGCCTCATGGATCTTCCACCGCCGCCATCAACGTGAAAAGCCTTGCCATGAACATAGGCCACCTTCTCTTTTATGGCATCCAAGAACAATGTCTCAGTGTCTATACCTTCAGGCAGAGTAGCCCAGGCAAACATGCCTCCTTTGGGTTTATTGCAAACACAGTCCTCTGGAAAGTACTTTTCAATGGAATTTATCATAATATCTCTTTTGGGTTTGTACATCTCACAAATCTTCATTATATGCAAATCCATGGAACCGCTCTTCATAAACTCGCTAGCAATAAACTGAGTGAAAGTATTTGTACAAAGATCAAGCGCCTGCTTACATACAGCTATCTTTCTTATAATGTCCTCAGACGCAACTACCCAAGCCAATCTAAAACCAGGTGCAAGTATCTTGGAAAAAGTAGACATATATATAACGCGATCTTCATCATCAAAAGCTTTAATGGATTTTACTGGAGGAATGTCATAACGAAGTTTGCCGTAAGGATCATCTTCAACAATTATTAGATTGTATTCAGATGCGATATCTATAAGTTTTTTTCTGTGCGACTCTGGCATTACAAAGCCAGCAGGGTTCTGGAAGGTTGGAACTGTATAAATAAACTTTAGAGAAACGTCCTCTTTTAACAATTTTTTGATCGTCTCGTCTAAGACATCTAACTTAATGCCATCTTTGTCTGTGGGAATGCCTGTCAAATTAGCCTCATAACTTCTAAAAGCATTGATACCTCCCAAGTAAGAGGGCGATTCCACCAGTGCAGTATCTCCTGGATTGAGAAAAAGTTTACCAACTGCATCTAAGGCCTGCTGCGATCCACTCGTAATTATTACATTATCGAGTGTAACTTTCATTCCCTCTTTGCATGCACGCTCCATGATCAGTTTACGTAACTCATCAACTCCATGAGTTGCACCATATTGAAGTGCTATGGAAGCATTAGTCTTTAAAACATTGCTTACAATTATTTCTAAATCGTTTACCGGAAATGATTTCGGATTTGGTAATCCACCAGCAAAAGAGATAATTTCGGGGTCCTGGGTAACTTTAAGTAATTCTCGTATCTCCGATTTCCTCATTTTTCCTGCTCTATCCGAGTATAGTCCATCTAGATTAATCATGTCCCACCAGACCCAAAATCCAATTTGTTCTTATATGTATTTTGGTTGTGTTAGCTTTTATTAAATATTGAAATTTTACTCCTATAAAAACGAAGTCAAAGTTGACTATATTGTTGTTAAGTTTTTAAGTGTTTCCTTTTAATTAAAAATGATTCAAAACGTATTAGTGGTAGTAAACCCTCAGATAATGGATGTTAATCTAACTATGATAAAAATAAAAAAAAGAGAATGATATTGTGCTGATATCATGCCTTTAATTGACTTCTATATTAATGCTTATCATCTCGGACGTATCTCCACCAGTCCATGATCTTTTACATTCCAATTGTAGTGTTGTGGTTCCGGTATTTTCAATGGAGAATATCCAGGTGCCTTTTCCAAAATCACCGAGTGCACCGGAGTTGCCCCAGTTAAATTGTTCAACTTGACCGAGAATCTTTTCATCGATTTTAGTAATGGTCCATGTATATCCACCATCACCATGGTCCTGGAGCGTTAGATTCAACATGTCTCCTTTTCTTACTGACACCGTAGAGCCGTTATCTTTTTCAGTTAAGTATATTGTTTTATGGTTATTCTTCATCGGAGTCTCTGAAAGGGCAACACTAATCACAGTACCTGTTATAATTGAAGCAACCACCGCTAGCATCACATATATTATTATTGTTTTATTTGCTTTCATATTATCTCCAAGACTATATTGTCCTTGATTGTATTTAAAAGGTCAGAAAACGTTCGGAAAAAGCCGAACGACATATGATTAAAAGTCAGGTTTTTACACTGATTTCATTTCAACACTAATTTTTTTACCAAGGAAAATGACTAATCAGCCTCAATCAACGAGTTTCTTCTCATTCAAATCACCAACACCTAAAGATTAAGAACTCAGGCATTATTGTCTTCTATGCTTGATAAAAGCAAGGTGACAAAATGAGGGAAATAAAACAAGATATAGAAAATATAAAACTGGGTAGAAACAATTTAACAAAAAGTTATTCGGTTTCTACCCAATTTAACCTCGATGAAGTATTAAAATTAGACAAACGTATAAAAATGGGAGACCTTTTAAAAGTGGAAAAATATCAAATTATTAGAAGCGGATTACTCCTACAAGAAATAAAATTCCAACAACAACAAAAGCAATAGAAAAGATATAATTTAAAATAATTTGATACTGAAATAGTGGCCAGTCCTCCAAACTGTCTTTTTCTATCCACCATGATTCTGTACGGCCAAGCATTGCTTTTCTCCACGGAAATGTAAGTATTTTTCCTTTTTTTAAAAATAATGTGTTAGTGAATAATATAATAAAACCAGGTATTGTCAAAATTAATCCAAGTAATATCTCAATTTTTATCATAATTACTATTGTCATAAAAACAACTACTACTTTATAAACCCTCAGATAACAGGCTTACATCCTCTTCCTACGTCCAAGCATTTTTGAAACACTATATATGATAATCAAGGATTTGACCGATTGAGCACTAACTCAAACATTACATAAAAATCTTAGATGGCCATATTGGTTTCGTAATTATACCAACTAGCCCTCAAAAGTTTCAATGAATTGAAATAAGTCTGTGGGATATAATAGAATCCTGAGGGAATTTGCCAATTGAGCTTGTGCACATTCTCTTCTATCACATTTTCTCTAATTTTTAGTAGTATTTTAGCCTGTTGATATTCAAGTAAGGCTCTGTAGAAATGTGGATATATTTTCTGGCTCTCTGAACACATGCATCGTGTTTCATTGATGGCCTCGGATAACTCGGTTTTTAAGGTTTCTATTTGTTTAATAAATCCAGTGTCATTTTTTAAGAGAGGATATATCTTCTCCAAAGTGTCTAGTGTTTTTGTTGTATTTGTAAAGTATTTAATGAAAATATCTAAATAAACTAGATTAGGACTTATGCTGAAGTTTCCAGGGGATGTATTATTCTTGCTGTCTAGATGAATATTTTTTTCGTCTGCTATTTTGCGGATTAACTCTTTCAATGATTGCAATTTCTCGCTTAGATTTGTTATTTCACTTATAGTTCCATTGATTATTGTTTTGATTTTCTCGAAAATATCTGCTTTATTGTTTGTATCAATTGTCAAATTCGAAGTTTTTTTCCAGGCGTCTCCGATAAATGATAGGTTTGTAGGATGAAACGTTTGTAATTCTTTTATTCCTTTGGATGTTGTGTAATAAAGTGCGTTGCTTATGATTATTTCTCCAGCATGTCCCATCTTAACTTCTTCAATCTCTGGATGTGTACTGAATATTACGGCTTTTCCGTTACCAAAGTTAGATGAGATCCAGCTTGGTGTTCCATCAAGGTAAGTGTTGGTGTTGTGGAATAGAGCAATGATTTGTGAATTTTTTCCGATATCTACAAATTGCGGTCCCCCACAAAGCCAATCGCTTGCGATACTGTCTAACCCATATGTGACAGGATGCATATCATTAAAAATTTTCGACTCTATAGCGCCAGGCTCAAGCATTGATGATTTAAAAATGACGTCGGAAATTGCCATGAGTCCAATGCTACATAGTTTCGGGTTGTAAGCCTTCCTTTCCCAATCAATTGTTACGTTTCCAATCCGCGTTTCGAATTGTGCTCCACATGCAGCTCGACAAGCGCCAGCGCATGATCCAATGTATCCTCCACCCGCTGCTACGAAGTCTCTCACTGCTCTAGATACTCCATATTTTACATCTTCAATAACCCAGTAGATGGGTGCCGATTTCCCAGTATATAAAAAAGATAACTTAAGACTGTCACCTGGCCACATTATTACATTGAATGCATTGTTATTCAGTTTTTTTGTTAACTCCTTGTCGTCCAGGTATTCAAATGTTAAGAAACCACATTTTCTCGCTATTTCTAAATAGTACTGATCACAACCGGTGTTCACCACACCTTTATACTGAGCTATCTTTACTTCAGACAATTGATAAACTCTAGTAATTAATGGTTCCATGAGTAAATATACCGGGATTTTTATCAAGTCGCCTGCTTCGATTTCACTGCTTTGATTATAATCGCATGCAACAGCTATTATCTTTTTATCTTGTACATTGTCTCCTGTAAATGGGATGATGAATGTTCCCTTTTCAAAAAACATCTCCTGTCCAGTTTCATCATTTATTTTTCTGATGGATGCTGTTATGTTTGTTGACGTCCAATAAACCGCGATTTGTTCTCCTAAGAGGTCGTTGACCATATTTTTTGTCTTACAGTTTATTTGATCTTCAACGGTTATATTTTCACATTTAAACAGTGGCGCTATGAAACCATAACATGACGAATCTTTCTGAGATCCAGGATTAGCAATACACCGATTCATTGAGATTGCTAAAAAGCATATGACAATCAAAACTGACACAACCTTTAGGTTTATTTCTTTTCTAAACAAATGACACTTCATTTTGTCTCCCTTTCAAATTGATTTCATGCTTTTTCTCATATAAAATATTGTTAAAAACAACGATAAGATAGATAAAACAAAAGCAAAAATAATTATTATCCTCTCTAGTAAACCTATTTCCCCAGGAGGACCTTGGTCACCCTTAGAACCCGGTTCACCTGCAGGGCCTTGTTCACCAGTAGCACCTTTTTCACCAGTAGCACCTTGTTCACCAGTAGGACCTTGTTCACCTTGAGGTCCAGTATAGCCCTCAGGACCTTGAGGTCCAGTCATATTAACCACTGTAAAAAAAGCACTAGCTTTTCCTCCACCTACGAAACCTTTTGCAGTAACATTATAAGATCCAGGTTTTGTCTGATTTGGCACATTTATAAGAGCTGTAAAATCCCCTAGTAAATTAGTATATAATGGAGATTCAATAGTTGGAATTGCACTACCATCCCAAAATATGGTTATATTATCAACATGAGAAAAACCAGTACCAACAACCATGATTGATGAAAAACCCGAGTTTGGAGACAGTATAATTGATGGAGACGCTGCATATACCCCTTGACTGAGAAACACAGATAATAAAAAAACAAATAATATAAAAACATAAAAACTTAACTTTTTCCTGTATCCTAAACATTCAGTCATTTTTTTCCTCCTAAAGATCATTATTAGAAACAAATGTTTATTTATAAATCTCTTCTTAACAATTGTTTACACTGATTTCATTTCAACATTATATTGTATGTATTTCGTAAAAAAATTGAAATATGCATTATTAGATATGAAGGTATTATTCTTCTTTTTCAAGTGAAAATAATGGTTTTACGTGCTCTTCAATAGCTGGCATCGTTTCCATGGTGTCTCGATCTATGTTGAATCTATGCATAATGTGCAAAGCCAATTGTTCATCTGAAGAATTAGGTTTTCTTCCGTTTAGGAAAATCCTGGTAACCTCTTCGCAATATTCTTCTTCAGAGTCCATTATCTCATCTCTCATGTTATCAGAGGTTATATCACTATGTTATTTATAGATTTTCCCAACACAAAAACGAGTTTAATATAGAACTAAAAGCTTGAGATTATCGGACTATATAACTACATTATATCGTGCCAGTTATGTGTATAACTAGCATAAGTATAACAACTATAGAAACGAAACAGATACTTAATATATCTTCTAACCGGCTTTCCGTTATTTGCATCCCGTCCCAAGGCTAGTATAAAATTCTATGATTTAAATGTTTACAAATTTTTAGCTTTGCACATAAACTATTTACAACTCTGTTTTGCACATAAACCCCTGTGGCATCACTTCCGAAAAGTCAATTTTTATCCCTAGTTCAAACATTTCTTGGATAAGAACACAAATATTATGCACAAGGCATTTACACAAAATCTCATTGACTTGAGCTATGTCATTCTTTGTTCTCAGATACTCTCCTTGTTTTCGCTTCATCATGCTAAAAACGGATTCGGCATTACTTCTTAGATGGTAATGCTTCATAAAATCCTCTTTATGATCTTTGAAATAATGATACATCGCATTCCAAATCAAAAAACCTTTTGATTTGAGTGTAGTACCCTTCTTGAAAGGAATAAATGGAATAGCACCAATATCACTTACCAATCCAAGAAGTTCTCGTGATGAATATCCCATGTCCGCACTTACTTCTTTAATATCGAAATATTTTGCGGTATCACGGAGAAGATTAGGAAACATAAGAGAATCATGTGTAAATCCATCCGTTACTTCGGCACTTGTAATAATATTTGTTTTTACGCCACTAAAGAGATGTGCTTTCTTAAACAAACGTTTTGACGATTGTCCAGTTCGCACGTTATACCATCGAGCAAACATAGACGTACTGAAACCACTTGCATCAACAGTAAAGTTCTCTTCCACTTGTTTCAACGGTAACGCAGACAATGTGACAAGTTCTTTCAATATCTGCGCAAGAGGAGGTTTATTTAGATATTTCAGAATCGTGTTGAAATGTGGAACGTGATCTACGTATCCAAGTTGTCGAGCAAGTTGTAAGTCTGATTCACTTCGCCTACTGCTAAAATCAAGATAGGTTTTTAGACAACACGAAAAAATCATTTCGCCTAGATCCGCTAATGGTCTACCATTGCCTTTATATTTTTGCTTCGGCACCTGCGAAGTAAGTTCGTAGAGAAGTTCTAAAAAAAGGATTTTTTCTTGAGTCTGGGCTTGATTATAGGCTACCCAGTCTTGTGGGTATGAAACTTTATTAGCTTTATTTTCTATTTCTTTTTGGGGTTTGGTACTCATACTATCAGACCTCACGACCTTTGGGGTGGTACAAACACCCCATTGGTTAATTTTCGTCTGTTTCTTCATAGGAATATACTCAATTTACCTATTTGTTTACCTACATTTAGGTATTATATTATGCATATATAAAGTTTTAGGTAGAGTTTTGTGTATATCTGGAGGTAGAAAATGTTATATAATTAAATACCTATGTAGCTTTGGTAAATATGGGTGAAAGAACAACTTTAACAAAAGCGTCTACAAAGAGTGAATCACTAAGGACAACCGTTCCAGCGGGAATTGTAAACCATTTTGACTTAAAAGAACAGGATCAATTAGATTGGAATATTGAAGCTAAAGAGGGAAAGTTAATAATCTTAGTCAAACCGTTACGTCAAAAAAGATTAATTGAATATGAAAGAAAGCAAAAATAGTTGTATTATTTATTTTTTCTCAAAGACTGCTGACCTAATATCAAGCTCTTGATACCATCCTTTTTTGATTTGTGAATTGTTGTATAAGGTAATGGACGGTGAACTGATTTCGGTGAGATGCCAGTTTTCATGGCTTGAATCATTCCCGCAGCTTCCAGATAGTTTTCAACCAAAATAAATTCATCTGGCATTTTATCATTCAAGAGAGTCTTATTCTCTTTAACGGCGATCACTGGGATGTTTCTATCAAGGCAAGCTCTATGAGGACGACCTACACAATTCATCGGAGTTATAAGGAAATCAACATCTTTGACTGATAATCCTTTTCCTATTCGTGGAGCTTTGAATAATCCTTTGAGGACAGAGTGAAGATAACAATTAGATATGGCTTCTGGTGCTATTCTCGGATCAATTATCCTATCATAGATATAGTATAGTTCTTGATCCTCCATTGTAACGTCTTCTAATGGAGCATGTGCTACTGGTTTGTTCAATTCATTGGCTATTAGTTTCGACGCCTTAGCTTCGACTCCACCAAGAGGATTCAAGCCACCATGCTTATAATAGTTTAATAGAACTTCTCTGTCAACATTAATTGGCGTATGGATCGCCAAGGCATCGAATTTGTATTCCTGGACTTGTTTAATTAGCTCTTTCCATCCAGTTACTTCACCTGTAGCTTTGTTGTGTTCAAAACTAGATTCCATTTCCAAAGGAATTTCTAATTCTACTATCTCCGCATCTATTCCAATAGTCGCTCTAGCAGCAGATACTGCATTGATGGTATCATTTGTTATTGGTGAGTTAGCAGCTACTAAGATCTTATTTGATTTTGTTTCTTCGAGTTCAATCTTTCCTTCCAGGAATCTATCAAGGATGCTACCCTCAACATACAACGTGTTTTCTGTCATCTCATTAATATCCGAAGCATTTACAACATTAGGATGCGTAATCAATTTATCACAACAAGATGCAATCAACTTTGCAACAGGATTACCATCTCCAGCATGCCCACCTATTTCTGCCCCTATACCTGTAGGTATTATTAGAACGCCAATCATGGTCAGACCCGTTTAATAACTTGAGAGCTAACAACCTTACCTTTAAACCATTCTTCCGAGAACCTTATAACGAGATCAGTGTCAAATTCCTTGCAGGAAAATACATTGAGATAAACATTTCCAAGGAGGTCTAAGGTGTGAATAGTGATATTGCTTGTACTAATGAATTGAATAGCTGATGTTCCCTTCATATGCGGTTCTGTTTGCTGTTCTTCAGGTGGAACACGATAGTCATCCCACCAGTACAATTCACATCTCTCCATATCAATCAAATCACATAATTTTTTAAAGTAACTTCTAATGCTTTTTCTAGTAAACGTAAAGGGATCACAATTATGAATATCGATTATTAACTCCTTCCCATAATTTTTCATAGTCATTAGGATATATCCCTCATCAACCTCTAATCTCATGTCCTACTGGAAAATTAATAGTAATTCTCTCATATAGACCTCCCCAATTGTGCTCTAATTGGGGTATATGAACCTCGTTCAGTATCCTCAGACGTTTTGCGATGAAATTCCTACTAAACGCTGCATATGGGACATCTGCGCTCATGCTTCTCAATAATTGATTAATTTGATGAGAGAGTTCGTTGGGATCTTCGTCAATTAACGCCTTTGTAAGTTTTTGAAAAGTTGATTCAATCTCGACAATCGCATTGCTATACTTTGCTCGAAGATCTCTTCTTACAGTCAATTTTAATTTCTCAATAGTAGATTGACCAATTTGAGAACCATTTTTTCCTTTTAAACAAATAAAACAACTATCAACAACATCAAAATCGATATGATCTTCTGGATCAATATCTCTATTTGTTGGGTCAATTATTTCATAGAGTCCAGTAACATTATTTATAGGCAATTGAACACCTTTTGCAGAATTACAATCCCTACATGCTTTCAGAAGATTCTCCCATTTATTTGCTAGGTGCCATTGGATGTCTCCATTAACATCTTTTAAAGCACTTTTAGGCATATAGTGCTCAGTTTCGCATTGTGTATCTTCAGGATTTAGTTCTTTTTCGCAGTAGCAACATTTTCTATGTTGCATGCTAATAAGGGCATTTTTAACTTCTTATCTATCACAATCTTGTTTGTTAAATTGATGATCTGGTTTTTGTAAACAACCCGGACAAGCTGTGCGATTAATTTTAATCATCTTTTCCCTTCAAGTAATTTTTTAAATTCTTCTTTTTCTTTTTTAAGATCTTCATAGTAATCTTTTTCAACAATTCGTTCTATTAATGTCCTTCCCTTGGGAAACATAATTCTTTTTAACCTCTCTTTAAACTCATTATATATCTTTTCTTCGTCAGGTGAGCGCTTATCTTTTGCCGCTAATTTACTAGCTTTTTTCAGAATTTCATCAATCTCTTCATTTACATTAAAAATATGGCCAAATGCTTCTGATGCTAATATCTGGTCTAGATTTAATTTTTCGATATCTTCTTCTATTTCGTTAATCTGTATTGTTTTATTTACGTTGTCTCTATTAAGATAAAGTAATTTTGACCTCGACATTTTTGGCGAATGTATATTGATATTTGCGGCAATCAGAGGAGAATGTGTTGTCATAATAAATTGAACTTTTGGGAACACAGTTCTGAGTAAAGGAATTATTTTCCTTTTCCACAAAGGATGAAGATGCTGCTCAATTTCATCAATAATTACAATGCCGGCAATTTCAGATATATCTGATTGAAACATTGTATCATCATAAAGCAATAACCAACCTATCATATCTATTATCATAGTGGCTGTTGCAATGTGTCCGTCCCCCAATTCCTGTAAAGGCATTGATTCGCCAAATGGATTCTTAACTATCAGACCTTTCTCAAGTTTTATTGCACCTTCGCTAAACATAAGAATTTTACTAACAAGATTTAATACTTTTTTTTGTATTTCTTCAGAATTGCCAATATTAATATCTGTGATACGTCTGATAGCTAATTCTGGATTCTGAAGATGACTTTCTTTATAATTAAATAAAGAATATACTGAATCTGTAGCATAGTATTCATTTATCACCATGTCTCCATATGTTCCTCTTGAAGCCCCGTACCCACAAATAAAAAAATCATCCCAGGGGAATTTTTCTGGTATTGTTTCTTGTTTAATCGTATAAGGATCTCCCGGACCTCCTTTTTTAAAAATTGTTTTTACCTGATATCGTTTATTCTTTTCATCAGGATCAATAATCTCTAATTGAATTTCTCCCTCAGTTTTACCTTTTTTTATCCATTCTCCATACAGTTCGTCCAATAGGCCAGAAACGCTTAGTTCACCACACAAACTTAGTGCTATGCTTCGTAGAATTGTTGATTTGCCAATTCCATTATCTCCAAGAAATACACACCCCAGGCAAGCACCATCAGGAGTAATAAAATCAATTGTTATGTTATCAAAACATTTTATATTTTTTAACACTATTTTGGAAATATACAACTATTTCACCTCTTCTCCAAAATCTCAATCATTGGTAAAGGCATAAATTTTTCCATTTTTTTCATCTGGTGTAGTCTTCTATGACAAAGGTCTAATTATATTCAAATCATAATTTTGTTATAATTTTCCTTCTTTTTTTGCATTCCCAACACTTATACTATATTCTTTTAATTCTTCAAGATGATCTCCGATCCAATCTTTTATTATAAAATTAGCAACATCAGATTGAGATTTACCCTTTATATTTTCTAATTTTTCGATAACATATTTACTATAATTATCGAGATAAATGCTAAATCCTTTATTCGTCATTTTATCACAATGTGCTTACAATGTGTATTCACATTTAATTATATTAACCTAACTAACATGCCATAAATTAAAGTAGAAACGAATAATATGATTAGGAATACTCTCTAAAAGGATTTATAAATAAATTAATGATAGTTCCTTTTAACAAAGGGAGGAATCTGATATGAAATTCGATGATAGTGCTTTTGGTGTTAAAATATTAGAAACTATTACAGATGGTTTATATGATGGCAATCTAAATTGTCTTAGAGAATATGTGCAGAATAGCATCGATTCTCATGCAAAAAAAATAGAAATTTTTCACGAGAACGGTCGCAAAGATTTAATAATAAAAGATTACGGGGACGGGATGGATAAAAATGAATTAGAAAATGCCTTAAAAATTGGAGTTTCTTATAAAACAAATAAAGATATTGGTTGGAGGGGAATAGGTATTTGGAGTGGTTCCCCTGTAAGTGAACATATTGTCATAATAACTAAAAAGAAATCTGGAAAAAAATTACGAATAGAAATAGATACTGAAAAATTAAGAAAAAATAAAGAAACCGATAGAAAGGCTGTCGAAGTTTTAACTGAAGTTACTGGGGATATTGAAGAATTACCAATTAATGAAAATGAAAAAGATGAACAATTTACGATGATTAGATTAGAATCCATTTTGCCAACACAACAGGCAATCTTTAAAGATGATAAAATTAAGGAATATCTGGAAAATAATGTTCCCGCACCGTTTAATACTAATTTCAAGATAGCCAAAAAGATCAATGGCTGGTTAAAGGAAAAAAATATAATTATACCTGAAGTTAAAATATTTTTTGAAGAAGAGGAGATTTGTAGACCACCTGACCGGGATGATATTTTCTTTGAAGAACCGATATTTAAAGAGTTTAAAGTTAAAAATAAATCAATTGCATTTGGATGGTTTTTATGTAGTAAAAATAATCGGAAGCTTTCTTCACCAAATAATGGTATTTATTTTAAGAAAAAAGGCTTTACCATTGGAGATAAGGATCTGATAATTAAACAATTTGATGGAACATATAGTCAATGGCAATACGGAGAAATTCATGTATCGTCAGAAAAAATACGAGAGAATGCACCAAGAAATAATTTTGAATATAATAATGACATCGTTGGGGATTTTTTAAAAGATATAGGTGTTTTTATTAGTCAACTTCAGATGATGAATCGTTATCAAAATAGTAAAGTTATATCTCGGGATATTGAAAAAACAAAAGATGATCTATCTGATGGAGATACTACTTCAGCTAATAGAAGAATAAAAAAAGTAAAAGAAAGATTATCAAGAACTCAGAGTTATCCAAAAGATGATTCACTTTTACCAATGAAACAAGTAATTGATAAACAATCTCAACAAGATAAACAAGAGTTAACAAAAGTAATATCACAAACAAAAACGACTAAACCCACTACAAGTCTTGAAGCAATAAAAGAACGCTTCAATATATTGATAGGTTGTTCGCCAGATCCAATTAAAAAATATTTGGAACAACTATCAGCAAAAGGAAAATTGGAACCAGAAATAAACGCAATGCAAGTGATTGTAAATATATTAAAACAAAAGACATCATCTAAACTAAATGAAATAAATGGTTTATCAAAGATTGCATTTGGGTGGCAAGATGTAACTCCAAGTAAAGAAAGATCAATACTAACTTTAACTGAAGGAAATAAAAATATTAAAAATAGAGATAAATATTTTGGGGTTATGATATATGCTCTTCAAGATTTATTTATAAATGCAGCAAAGCATGAAAAGGGAATACCGTCGTTTAATTGGTTCGAGAATTGTTCAGAGGAAGAGAGATATGCAATAGCGGGGGAGATGTATGCAACAATTTCATTAATTTATAGATTAATTGAAAAATCAACAATATGTCAACCAAATCAAGGATCCTAATAAATTTATAATTAAAGATCCTTTTTTCCCAAATCTTTAGAAACATTTAAATTATTAAGAAAGATATAGTTTTGAATGAAAATTTTACTCGTTGAACCTAACTATTATACAAAATATCCTCCATTGGGGTTAATGAAACTTGCATCATATCATAGATCTAGAGGAAATGATATTAAACTAGTTAGAGGCAATATTAAAGAATTGAGTTTTAAACCTGATAATATAGAAATTACTTCTCTTTTTACATATGCTTGGAAACCCGTTCATGATGCAATTTATTTCTATCATCAACTTTTTCCTTTTGCAAAAATTCGTGTTGGTGGTATTTATGCATCTTTAATGTCTGATCGGATAAAATCATTTTTTCCATTTGTTGATGTAAATTTTGGACTATTTGAAGATTCAGAAAAATATGTTCCAGCATATGATATTTTAAGTAATATAGACAAATGGAAAAATTGGGATAGTTCTATAGTCTTTACATCGAGAGGTTGCATCAGAAATTGTCCTTTTTGTGCTGTTCCACAATTAGAAGGGAATTTTCGGACTGTTATTGATGATATTCAAAAATATATTTATCCAAATCATAAGAAACTGATTTTATGGGATAATAATTTTTTAGCTTCTCCCAATTGGAAAGTGATAATGAAAAAAATTAAAGAAACAGAGTTATATGTTGATTTTAATCAAGGGTTAGATGCAAGATTAATTGATGATGAAAAAGCAAGAATGTTAGTGGATCTTAAAACTCCTCTCCTCAGGATGGCATATGATGGTAATTATGGAAAAAAAGCTATAGCAAAAGCTGTAGATTTACTTTCAGAGTATGGTTTCCGAAAAAGAAATATTTTTTTATATACTCTATATAACTTTTATGATGAAGAAAATAGATGCGGGGATAATCCTGATTCATTTTTAACAAGAATTAAAGATATTGTCAATCTAGGGTGTGTTTCATATCCTATGCGATTTGAACCATTGTATTCACTTGATAAAAATCATTTCGTTTCCCCTTTATGGAATATTGAAAAATTGGAAATGATTGCAAAAGCTAGAAGAGTAATAGGTTTTGGTGGCGCTTTTCCACCTTATGAAGGGTTAGTTAAAAAATTCATTTCTGCAGATACATTTAATGATGCTTTTTCATTATACCCAATTAAAGAAGAGCATGATGATTTGAAAATCCATCCACTTAAGAAAATAGCTAAGAGGAATGATAAAATTCTAGGAGATAGTAATGTCCTTGATTGGAGAATAGATGCGCCTAAACAAAAAATAGAACTCATAAGGTGAATTTATGGCAAATAAAGATGAAACTGATTTTATGCTTGAGGAGTATAAACAAATCGCTAAAGCGTTTTCTGATTTGTATATTCAGATGAACAATATATTGAAATTATACTTAACTTTAATATCTATAGGGTCTACTGCAATTGTTACTATTTTAACAGTCGGTTCAAATTTATTCTCAGAGACAACGACTATTTTTGGATTACTGTCGATTGAACAACTTGCAGGGACTTCATTTTTTGTTTTGGCAATAGTTGGGATGACAATACTGGCCTCAATGATTGGTACAAGAATCGAAATGCTACGTTATGCAAGGACAATAAATTGCATTAGAGGGTATTTTGCTAATAAACACACGGAAATTAAAAATTATCTAGTTCTGCCAACTTATGATGATAAAACTCCTCCATTTTTTGAAAGTTTAAATCGCCCATTTATCTGGCAAGTTATTATGTTATCATCATTAAATTCTATATTGATAATAGTGAGTGTAAATGTCTATTTTAGTATACCACAAATAAATTTTATTGGTAACGTTTTCTTCGTGGCTTTAATTTTTATAGGTCAAATGTTTATGTATTATGGAATTTGTTGGTCACGAGAAAAAGAGTACATAGCAAAAATAGAAAAACCGAAACAACAAGAGAATAAAGACGCCGCAAAATAACCTAATCCGAATATCTTTTTATTTTTAGCAAACAAAGATTGTTTTTTCCTGTGGCAGAAACTATTTAATTGTACATAAGATTTGAAAATGGGGAGGAAAAATGCGGTTATCTGAAAATATTAAAAAAGAGATTCTTATTGCCTGGGAGGAACTAAAGGCTGTAAAATTACCAATTTTTATTAAAATTTTTTTAATTTCACTTGCGACTCCTATAATTCTTTTATTTATTATTTTTTTAATGATAGATAAAACTATTTTAACTGAGGGTTATTGGATACCATTAGTAATATCTATACAAACCATTACAATTATTTTACAATTATTCTTTATAACTCAGCAGTTTAAATATCAAAAAATCCCATACCAACCTTATTTTATTATAGAACCAAAATATGGTGAAAGTAAGACCAAAAAAACATCAAGAAAATATTTTGATATGTGGATTATCAACGAGGGAGAAATCGCTAATCGGGTAAAATATTATTATTACTTAAATGGAAAATTACAAAACATTGGAGATTTAGGAACAATGCATAAAGATGACAAAATAAATCTACAAAGATTTACAGATATAAATCAATTTCAGTTTGGGAAAATATTAATTCGCATTCATTTTTTTGATAAGGTCGGAAATTGGAGCGTTAAAAAATGGGTAAAAATGAAAGAGGATATAGATTTTACACCAATTTGAGAGATTATAAACTAAATATTTTTATTCAGTTTTGAATTATTGTGCAAAGCCGTTTTTATTAGTTTATGTGCAAAATCATAATCTGCACATAAAGTGGGGGGTTTATGTGCAAAGCTCAAATTTTTAATGGTAATTTCGTTTGAATTAGAAAGATTTATTAGTACCTCTGAGCTCCACAAAATATAGGTTCTAGGTAGATGTAATATGGAGGCAATCATTCTTGCGGGAGGATTTGGTACTCGACTAAGACCACTCACTTATACTAGGGCAAAATCTTTGTTACCAATACTAAACAAGCCAATGATATCATACATTATGGAATCTTTGCCAAAGGAAGTAGACAAAGTTATTCTTGCCGTAAATTATCAGAAAAACCAGATTGAAAAGTATTTCAAGGAAACAGATTTTGGAAAAGATATTGTTGTTAATGATGAAACAATACCTCTAGGGACTGGAGGAGCGACAAAATTTGCTGATAAACATATCACGGGACGTTTTTTTGTATTGAACAGCGATATTATATGTTCGCTAAATCTTGATGATATGATCAAATTTCATAAAGAGAATAATGCGGTTTCTACTATTTCTCTATGGCCTGTTGAAAATGTTTCTGAGTTTGGTGTTGTAGACGTAAAAGATGATGGCAACATTGTTGGTTTTGTAGAAAAGCCAAAACCAGAGGATGCACCATCTAATTTTATTAACGCTGGAGCCTATCTTTTGGAACAAGAGGTTTTAGATTATATGGAGATGGGTCGTTTGGTTTCAATGGAGAAAGAAATATTCCCTCAAATAATTGAAGATACGAGGAGGTTTTTTGGTTTTAAATTCCAGGGATACTGGATGGACATAGGTCGCATTAGTAGCTATATCGATGTACATAAGTTTCTCATGAAAAAGAAAAAAATAAAAAATTATAATGGAAAAGATTGTGAAATACAAGGAACAATAAAAGACTCGTGTATAGGCAATAACGTTTATATTGGAAATAATTCGAAACTTGAGTCGACTATTGTTTATGACAACGCGAAAATTGAAAATAATGTTGTTTTGTGTGGCTGTGTAATTGGTGAAAACTGCAGAATCGGTAGTTTTTCTAATCTGAAAAATTCAGTTGTAGGTGACAACGAAAAAATTGCAGAAAAAAGTTCAATAGATGAAGAGCTAGTATGGACGCAACCAATACCAAAAGGATACCCAGATAAACAAATTGGTAATGTAATAAGAAAATAGATGTGGTTAAGCCCTTATAAAAATCTATTTATTGTGCGTTCAGTTTACAATGCTTCATTGAGGTAGGATTTGATTTGTTATGACCAAATTGTTCGGTACAAACGGGATAAGAGGCGTTACAAATAAAGATATGAATTGTGAGCTTGCACTTGGCATTGGAATGGCATGGGGCACATTATTAAAAAAGACTATTCAAAGACCAAAGGTTGCAATCGGAACGGATGCGAGACTGTCAAATTATATGCTCAAAAGTGCAATTACATCGGGATTTCTTTCCACAGGTTGTGATGTTGTAGATACAGGATTGGTTCCAACACCAACATTGCAGTACACGGTTAGGGAGAAGGATTTTGATTCCGGTGTTATTATTACTGCTTCCCATAATCCTCCAGAATTTAATGGTATCAAGGGTGTTGCCAGCGACGGCACAGAATTTTCAAAAGATGTTGAAGATGAAATAGAGAGAATATATTTTGATAAAAGCTATTCGCTGGCAGATTGGAAAAATGTCGGAAAACTATCCAGTTGGGATGGTGCCATTGATATTTATATAAAAGGCATTCTGGCAAACGTGGATGTTAGTTCTATAAAGAAAAAACATTTTCATGTTGTCCTTGACTGTGGGAACGGTGCAGGGGGCATAGTTGCACCAATTCTTCTTAAGAAACTGGGATGCAAAATAACCGAATTATACTGCGAGCTAGATGGTACGTTTCCAGGTCATAATTCAGAACCTATAAAAGAAAACCTTGGTGTTCTAATGAAGACAGTCAGCCAAGTGGGAGCTGATCTTGGTACAGCTCAAGATGGTGATGCAGATCGCGCCATATTCATAGATGAACATGGAAACTATATACAGGGCGATAAAACGCTAGCCCTCGCAGGAAAATATATAACAAAACAAAAGAAAGGAGGGACATCCGTTACGCCAGTTACAACCTCGAGTTGTTTTGAAGATGCCATTGTTGGAAACGGCGGAAAAGTAATTTACACACAGGTTGGCTCACCAATTGTTGCACGCGTAATGATGGAAAAAAACGCTGTTTTCGGCGGAGAGGAAAACGGCGGACTAATCTTCCCTGAACTGCAGTATTGCCGCGATTCGGCAATGTCAATTGCAAAGATGCTCGAAATCATAGCAAAGGAAAACAAGACGCTATCTCAATTAATCGAAGAGTTACCAAAATATGAAGTGTATAAAACAAAAATGCCTTGCCCCAATGATAAAAAAGAAATCGTTATGAAAAAGTTAGCGGAACTAACAAAGAAAGATAAGACTGTCAAAAAAATAGATGAAACTGATGGCGTCAAACTGTATGTCGAAGGTGGATGGGCATTGATGCGACCATCAGGAACAGAGCCGATATTTAGGGTGTATTCGGAGTCGAAAGATAAATCCAAAGCCCAAGAAATTGCAATGACATATAAAAAGTTGGCAGAAGATATAATAAATAGTTTATAGCTCCGACTGATCAGCTTCTTCAAATAACATATTTCCATATCCTTCTGAGCGTTTGAATTCAATATTGGATTTTAACATCGGAGCCAGTTCAACCCCATTTTTTGAGGATAAGTTTAGGACAAACTTTGTTCTATTATGAGCCGTTCCTCTCATCTTGATTACTTGAAGCGTTCTTATTAGGTCTCCCATTCGTTCAACATCTTCCAAAAATATTATTCCATCTGCGATAAATTCCTCTATCCCATATTGGGAATATTGCAAGACATTAGGAGGTATTTCAGAAGTTAAAATGGTCGTACAATTCATAGCCGCCAGAGATGTTCCCAATCTAAAAATAAAATCTCTGATCATTTCTTTTGTTTGCAACCTGTAGCACAATGAGGTTATCGAATCTACTACCAACCGTTTTGCGCCCAGTTCTTTTGTAATATCTCTGATCACTTCAAATAGAATATTAACATCTTCGTCAGTGTATCTTTCAGGATTCAAGCCAAGACGATCACTAATATTCCATAAATCAATAATGCTAAGTTTATTTAATTTTATCAAGTTCTCATCAAAAAAATCATACCCTTCTAGGTGTGAAATTAATTTGTTTATGGTTTCTGAAGTGGTAAAAAAAACTCCCTTTTCATCTAATTTAATACCATTTGTTAAAAATTCCATAGATGCTGTAGTCTTACCTACCCCGCTGGCTCCTGTTATTAGAACAGTGCTACCAATTGGAATCCCCCCATAAAGCTCTGAATCTAATTCTTCTATCCCAGTTTTGCATCGGGATTTAATTTCCATGCCTTCTCTCCTGCACCCTCAAAATATCAAATATCTTAGTAATTTAAAACTTTATTTCTCATCTAAAACTGTATTGTGTAAAAGAAATACATATTAATAATACTTTTTTGATTAGATGCTGAGATTATCAGATCAGAGGAAATAAAATGACGAAAGATGAAGAGTTATCAAGATATATGATACTGATTGAAAACTACAAAGAGCAATTGAATTCGTTGGATATGCAATATTCGTATCTACAAGCCGCTATTGCTGACTACAATAAGGCCAAAATCACATTAGAACAACTTATTAAAGCAGATGATGGCACCGAAGTCTTGCTTCCAATCGGTGGAAGTACTTTTGTTAATGCTACTGCAAAAAGCACATCAAAAGTACTTTTTGACATAGGTGGTGGAGTAGTAACCGAAAAAACAACTGAAGATGCTATTAAAAAGATAGATAAAAGGATAGAAAGTCTGCAGCAAACTCAAGAAAAATTATCTTCCATGGCACAGCAATTACAGACAGAAGCAACACAAATATCTGATAAAGCACAGAGACTTCTGGAAGAAAAGAAAGAATAAACTTTTAGGTATAAAAGATGTTTAAATTTTTAAAAAAGAGACTAAAGAAATTTGAGGATCAACTTGAAGCCGAGTTACAGGTAGAATTAGAAAAAGAAACGAAAAAAGTTGAGCCGGTAACGCCTAAACAGGAAGCAGAAATCAAAGTTGAGGAAAAGCAAGAGAAAAAAATAGCTGAACCAACTGTAGAAGCACCGAAAAGGGAGATTATCGAATCTAAGACGGAAGAACTGCCACATAAAAAAATAGAAAAACCAGTTAAAAAACCTGAAGAACGAGCAGAAATAGAAAAACAGAGAAGAAAAGAAGAGATCGACAGACATATTGAAGAGAGCATAGAGACAGAACTAAAGCATATTTTGAGAACTAGAAAAAGCATAGAAGAAATTGTAAAAACAGAGGAAGCAAAGCCATCCCGTGGCATTAGTGAGGAAAAACTAGACGATTTGCTATGGGATCTTGAAGTAGGGCTTCTAGAATCTGATGTGGCGTATTCTGTTATCGAATCTATAAAAAGAGATATAAAGGAAGAACTCAAGCACGTTTCATTCGAAAGATCAAAGATTGAAGAGTTGGTTGAAAATGTACTGCGTAATGCCATAGCCCATGTTCTTAAATCAAACGAGATAAATTTTGATGAATTTATTGAGAAAAGTAAGAAACCTGTTGTAATAATGTTTGTCGGTGTAAATGGTAGTGGAAAGACTCTATCCATAGCAAAGATTGCCTATATGTTGAAAAAGCAGGGCAGGACATGCGTTATGGCTGCTGGTGACACATTTCGTGCTGGAGCTATAGAACAGTTAGAGATTCATGCAAACAATCTCGATGTGAAACTTATAAAGCATGGACCTGGTGCTGACCCGGCTGCTGTGGCGTATGATGCAATTGAACATGCGAGAGCAAAACACAAAGATGTAGTTTTGTTAGATACGGCAGGAAGGATGCAAACGAACGTTAATCTAATGGATGAAATGGCAAAGATAAAGCGTGTCGCAAAGCCAAGTATGATTTTGTTCGTTGGAGATGCTTTATCTGGCAATGATGCTGTAGAGCAAGCAAAACGATTCAATGAGATCGTTGGCATTGATGGCGTTATTTTGACAAAAGTAGATACCGATGCAAAAGGCGGCAGCGCCCTATCTGTTGCGTATACGATTGGTAAACCTCTGCTTTTTATAGGCATAGGCCAGAAATACGAGGACCAAATTCCCTTTGACGCTCAGTGGATGTTAAATAATATCTTTGAGAAGTAAAATACTTTTTATCTTGATAATAGATAAATCTAGCTTTTTAGCATTTTTAGCAGTATTTGATATTTTATACATACATCTTGTTAATGTAAAATTATATAAAGAATGACTTATATATATTATAATATAGAAGTAATTGACCTTGGTAAAAACAAAAATAAACAGAAAAATCTTGGGGATAATTGTCTGTGTATTATTGACAACTATCGTTGTTCCAGTAACAGGACTTAAAATAGGTCATGAAAATCAAAAATGGATATCTGATATAGAAACTATAACACTTTCCCACGGCAGAGTAATGGTAAAACTAATTCTACAGTTAAATGAAACGATGGTTAAAGGCTATATCGAAAATCTTACTATTTTTGGACCAAGAGTAACTGGCACTCCTGGCTGCCAACAAGCGGCAAATTACATTTATAATGAGTTCAAAAAAATGGGTCTAGAAGTTCGGTATCAGAACTGGACTTTTGGTGCAATTCATGGAACCAATGTAGAAGCCACTTTAAATGGCGTAGATAGTTCAATTAACTCCGTCTATGTTATATGTGGACACTATGACGGGCCCCCTGAATCTCCAGCAGCTGATGATAATGGAGCAGGAACAGCTGCGGTTATGTCAGCGGCAAAGGTAATGAGTCAGTATACATTTGACCATACAATTCGTTTTGTTGTTTTTTCTGGAGAAGAACAAGGAATGCTTGGTTCTTATGCATATGCAGAAGAAGCACATCAAAACAAGGATAACATTATTGCATCACTCAATATAGATATGACAGGGTACGCAAAAGGTGAAGATAGCGGAAGTATCATAGAAATATTTGATAATCGGGCATCGAGCTGGATAACTAATATTGCAATAAAGATTAGTAAAAACTACCACGAATTCATAAATCTTGAAGTAAATTCTATGCATCTTAATATGGATATTAGTGATCATTATTGTTTCGGCCAATTTGGTTACGATTCAGTTTTTTTCTACGAAAGCAAAGAGAATCCTAATTTTCATACACCAAATGATACCATTGAAAACATGAACATAACCTATGCCACCAAAGTAGCAAAGCTTACCATGGCAACACTAACAGAACTTTCCTCAATTACTTTCACAATAAAGGGCAATACATTATATGTTGGTGGTAGCGGTAGTGGAAACTATAGCAAAATACAAGATGCAATTGAAAATGCTACAACAGGGGACACTATCTTCGTCTTCAATGGGACATACAGCGAACATCTCACCATTGACAAACCAATAGATGTAGTAGGTGAAAATAAAAATGATACAGTTATTGCTGGAGATGAACAGAAAAATGTCGTTTATTTATCAGGTAGTTGGATATATATCACTGGATTTACCGTTCAGAACAGCAATAGTGACTGGTGCAGTGCAGGAATAGACGTTTATTCCAATCACAATATTATCTCTGGAAATATAATATCTAACAACAATGGGTATGGTATCGGCGTATGGGAAAAATCTTACAATGATATTTCTAACAATATTATTACAGATAACAAAGATGGCATTATATTCTGGTACTCATCTATTAACAATTTAATTTCTGATAACGTTATCAAAAACAACGAAGTATCTGGGATTACTCTCTCAGGAGGATCAAATGGCAATGCAATATCATATAACATTATTGAAAATAACTCTTTTGGCATATATTTTCAAGGTAATTACGATATTTCCGTTAATAGTCACCCATTCCGTAACATAATTTCCAAAAATACAATTACTGAAAATAAATATGGTGTCTATTTGGTTATTGCTTCGAAAGAGAATATGATTTGTAATAACAACATCACATACAACGAGCAGGGTATTTTTATTGGAATTTCCTGCAACTCAAATATTATTGAGAAAAATAATTTTTTAGGAAATAACCGCCACGCTTACTTTAAGAGTTGTTTTAAAAACCGATGGATTAGAAACTATTGGGACAATCAAATTAAACTGGGACCTAAAATCATAGTGGGACAGATGGACTTTATTCCCTGGAGACCATCCTTCCAATGGATAAACATTGATCTATTTCCTGCAAGAAAACCTTACAACATATAAAAATTCTGACCCCCATTTCAACATCAGATAGCACTTGCCTTTCTTAAAGATTAAAAGAATTCATTTTTCGGTAAGAACTGTAAAGATACTGGGTGCCGGTTGTATAATAACACCTTAATAAGCAAAAAGACAAAAAAAGGATTGAGGATTGATAAAAAATGATGATAGTCGGCCAGGTATCAACGCAGGAAGAAGCAAAAGAGATGGAATTCGTAGCAAAGATACTCGTTGTAGGAAACAGAGCAAGAATGCTTGCTTCAATGACAAAGGGGACATAAAATGAATAAAAACGACAAAGGAAAAAACACCAAAAATAAAAAAAATATCCCAAGCGAAATACCTATCTAGGTAAATATAGTATAAGATAATTTAATCAGTCCAAGAAAATTCTGCTGAAGAAGAGCTGATCAATTTTTTTGCTCATAACATCTTTCACAAACATTTTTCATCACCTGGAAAGGCCCTCATACTTACAAATATAAAATCAATCAGCTACATCTTTATATATAATATGTATAACGATCTATATCATAGTTGATTAATGTGAAAATAAAATCCAGAAACGAGATACTAAACGATATTGTAAGGGATGCAAAGAAATATCCTAGAGAATGGAAGGCAGTTTTTGGAAAAGATAAAGATCGACTATCCCACGACTATTACATTTTCAATCCAAACATAGGAATTTATTTGTTGAAAGAGTATCAAAAAAACCCATTAGAGGTAAAGGGAATCGGTGGAAAGGTAGCAAGGCATATAGAGGAAGATGTTGAAGATGAGATAACTAGATATGCCGGCGATTTTGGAATAGTTCAAGGAAACATTCGAAGAATTTTAAAGAACATAGAAAAAGGCATACCTCCCCAAAAAATATTAGATGCGGCAATGGATGGAGAGGATCTAGGGATTAAAATACCAGTTAGGGGACAGGCATCTTCATCAGAAAAATCGTTTACAAATTTGCGTGAAACGCTTTCAACAAAGCAAAAAAGACTTGACGAAAAACTTGAAGAGATGATGGCAGAAGAGGGTTTGTACACATCCTATGGTTAAAAATTTAGGAAAGATATTGTTTTATTTTGCCTTCTGCTGTTTTCCTTTTTTCTTGCAGATCCACTAGCAATTTTTCCATGAGCTGTACAGCATATTTCTTACAGTTACCGCACATGCGTTGTCCATTTTTACAAGATGTGTGAATCTCTTGCAGTTCTTTATCTTTCTCAATTAGATGATATAAAAAGAGTTCGTAGACCATACATTCATCGGGTTTGCCACCTTCTTTTTTCTGGGCTTCTAGGCTTACTGCCCCACCGGTCTTTGCATTCATGATTTTCTTTGCCGCTATTTTTGGAGGATCGGTTAAAAATATAGCACTTTCTGGTTTGGAGGACGACATTTTATCTCCAGTAAGTCCAGTAATAAATCTATGATAGGTGGAAGATGGTTGAATAAATCCGTATCCTCCAAACTTGGTCTCTGATTTGGCCAGCAGTTCATCAATCTTTGGAATGTCTTCTTCTTTTGCTTTTTGTATATAAATTGCTTTGTAATCAGCAATCCGTTTCAATTCTTTAAAATTGAGTTTATACAAAATTTCCTCTGCGTTGTCCAATAATTTCTCGACATCTTTGTCAACCTTTACGAAAACGCCTATTTTGTTATCCTTTGTAACAGTGACATTGTATAATCGGTGAGCCTGAGCAATATCTCTGCTTAATCGTATGTGCGGATCTTGATCTACACCAACAGGTACCAAGGTTGGTCTCACGCCACCGTATTTTTCAAGTTGAACATGCAGTATGTCACCAGTTTGCACCAATGGTGAGAATATATGTGCCATATTGGTCGATCCATCAAATCCATATGTAGCAACCATCGTTGACCAGTTGATCTTTTTAGCCAATGTGTATGCCATGTCTTTTACATCTTGATTTTCCGATTGAAGATAGATGTGACAATTCTCTGGCTTTAAACCTAATGCAATGTAATTTTTAATGTATTCATTTACTGCAAGCGCTTTTGTTTCTTCAAGAGTTAAACCTCGTGTTGCAAAAGCTTCTATGTCGGCTACCGCAATAAAAATATCTGCTCCAATGCTCTGATAATAGATTACTTCATCAATAACCATCTTATGCCCAAGGTGCATTTTTCCTGAGGGCATCAGTCCAGTCAGAATAGCCCAGGGCTTCTTTTTACGTATTGCATCATGAACCTGCTCAAAATTTCTATGGCCAAAAACAATGCCTCTTCTCAAAAGTTTATGTGGGTGAGGCAAATCTTTCCAATCATCCTCTGTGAATTCCTCAATTCCAAATTCATCACGAAGTCTTGCATAGTCTTGATAATTAGCCGAACTCCAAGGATCTATCTTCATATTTTGGCACGTGCATAGAACAAATAGTATTTCAAAAACTTACCGCTCTTTTAAAATTGTAATTATTAAATAGCGCTGAGGGGGAGATTCGAACTCCCGCTCCCCGTGTGGAGAACCGGCTCTCAAGGCCGGCGCGTTAGGCCGTACTTTGCTACCTCAGCATAGTCAAAACTAAGAAAGTGTAAGTATAACTATATAAAAAGAGTTTTTGCCTTTTTAAGATCTTAAAACAATTTCAATATTAACCCCATCTGGAACTTGAATACGCATCAGTTGACGAAGTGCTCTATCACTTGCGTCTAAATCTATCAGTCGCTTGTGTATTCTCATCTCCCAGTGATCATAGGTTTCTGTACCTTCTCCATCAGGAGATTTTCTGCATGGAACTTTAAGATGTTTTGTAGGCAGTGGAATTGGGCCGCTAAGTGCAACACCCGTTCTTTCAGCAATCATTTTAATCTGATTACATACTTCTTCTATTTTCTTAGCATCAGTGCTTATTAGTGATATCCGGGCTTTCTGCGCCATTCCATGTGCTCCAAATAGATTATTTTACTAATAAAAATAAAATAATAAAAAGTAAGAGTGAAGCCTTTTTATTTGGCTTCTTCCACTTCAAGACAGATACCAGCTGCTACTGTTTGTCCCATATCACGAATGGCAAATCTTCCAAGTTGTGGTATCTTCTTTGAAGATTCAATGACCATTGGACGTGTTGGAACAACCTTTACTATCGCTGCGTCACCGGTTTTTATGAAATCTGGGTTCTCTTCTTTTACTTGTCCAGTCTTTGGATCAAGTTTCTTTTGGATTTCTTCGATTCTACAGGCAACTTGAGCTGTGTAACAGTGAAATACTGGCGTATATCCTTTCGTAATTACAGATGGGTGGTTTAATACCATTATCTGTGCAATAAATGATTTGGCAACTGTTGGTGGATTATTTGTTGGACCAGCGACATCTCCCCTTCGGATATCATTTTTGGCTATGCCTCGCATGTTTACACCAATGTTATCACCAGGTACTGCTTGGTTTATTGTTTCATGGTGCATTTCGATGGTTTTTGCTTCACCGACAATACCACCCGGCTTCATACTTGGTTTGAAAATAAGCTGCATTCCTGGTTTCATAATACCACATTCGACTTTACCGACAGGAACCGTGCCAACTCCTTTTATTGTGTAAACATCTTGAATTGGCCATCTTAGTGGTAAATGGGTTGGTTTTTCGGGAACTGTGAATTTATCAACGGCTTGAAGAATTGTGTCTCCAGTCCACCAGGTTAGTTTACCCTTTGTCTTAATATTGTCCCCGTTAAATGCAGAAATCGGAACATACTGTAATTGTTCATCCTTGTATCCGACGCTCTTTGCAAGTTTTTCAACATCGGCTTTTACTTCTTCGTATCTTTTTTTGTCGTACGGTGGCGTTGTTGCATCCATCTGGTTTATTGCAATTATCATCTGTTTAACACCGAGGGTTCTTGCAAGGAACATGTGTTCCTTTGTTTGAGCCATAACACCATGCTGTGCTGCTACTACAAGAATTGCAGCATCTGCTTGGGAAGTTCCAGTAATCATGTTTTTGACGAAGTCTCTATGCCCAGGAGCATCGATAATCGTGAAGTAATACTTGTCAGTGTCAAATCGCTTATGAGCGACATCTATTGTCAAACCTCTTTCTCGCTCTTCTTTGAGCTGATCGAATACCCATGCGAGTGCAAAGCTCTCTTTCCCTTTTGCTTTTGCTTCTACTTTAAATTTCTCGATCATGTGAGCAGGAAACTGTCCAGTATCAAGTAATATTCTTCCAACTGTTGTGGATTTTCCGTGATCGACATGACCAATAATTACCAGGTTCAAGTGTGGTTTATCTGCCATAATATTTTACCTCCTTTATAGGATAATTTCAACTTTGGTATATAGTTTTTTTCATATATACTATTTTTCTTAAAGTTTGATAGCGTATAAACTTCCTGTTTATAAGATTTATCCTAGAAGTATGGGCTCGTTGAGATTCGAACTCAAGACCTTCTCCGTGTCAGGGAAACGTCATAACCAACTAGACCACGAGCCCGTTTAGTGGACTGGAATAGCGTTGCTGTTTTTGTAATTTACTGAACGAGTTTTTGTTTAAAAATTAAATCTACATATGCGTTTACATATTCACCTGCTAAAAAGATAGATAAAGTGTGCTTTCATTATTATATCTATCAATAAAGGAGGGATGCAACTTGAAAAAAAATGAAGGGATATCTCAGGCAGTCTTGGATAAATTTTTAAAAAATATTAAATCAGAAGAAGAAGTCGAAGAGATCGACGGTTTTGAACTTTCCATGTGGAAATCAGAGTTGCAAAAAGAATTGCCACCTCTTTGGGAATCATTACTGGAATCAGAATTGTAGCGTGTTTTGTTAAATGTTAAATAGGAAAGATGCTATTCTTTTGAATTGATGCGTTATAAATCTCCAAAGTTAACAGTAGATGGATTAATACTAAAAGACAAAAAAGTTCTTTTAATTAAGAGGAAAAACTATCCGTTTAAAGGTAAATGGGCTTTACCAGGTGGTTTTGTGGAATACAAAGAAAAAACCGAAGATACAGCTATACGAGAGGTATTTGAGGAAACTGGCCTGAAAACAAAAATAAATAATCTTGTCGGTGTTTATTCCGATCCAAATAGAGACCCAAGAGGTCATACTGTTTCGGTTATCTATCTTTTGGAGATATGTGGTGGAAAGTTAAAAAGTAGCGATGATGCTTCTGACGCAAAATTTTTTGACTTGAATCAATTACCAAAATTGGCATTTGATCATAATAAGATAATAAAAGACGCTTTAAGGAAGTGTTAAACGATATGTTTTGTCCTAAATGTAAGGTACTGATGTACCCAAAAGGAAATGTTTTTGTTTGTAACAAGTGTGGACTTGAAAAAAAGAAAACCGGCACCAATTTAGTTGTTACCAAACAGACAAAGAAAGAAGTTGCAGTCTTTGAAGAAAAAATCAATGTTCTCCCCAAAACCAAGGTAAAATGTCCCAAATGTGGACACAATGAGGCGTTTTGGATTTTGAGACAGATGCGGGGCAGCGATGAACCGGAGACAAGATTTTTCACATGTGCTAAATGCGAGTATAAATGGAGAGAGAATTAGAGGCGTTGTCCGATTAATAGTAAGATCAGGAACAATAGTTATACCGACCCAACAATAAAAATACATTATTTATTGTTCATTAATCTCATTTTGCAAAGTAAATTAGGGTTCCTCTATC
>Ga0315280_10001210_pt1 | contig 45159 bp, 56 predicted proteins | sample YL17G06_40_MG_FD_203697 | JGI IMG/M metagenome (GOLD analysis project Ga0315280, IMG submission 203697) | Sediment microbial communities from Yellowstone Lake, YNP, Wyoming, USA - YL17G06_40 | ecosystem: Environmental > Aquatic > Freshwater > Lake > Sediment | place: USA: Wyoming | collected... | reverse complement strand
ACATCTAATCGTGCAGCTGAATCCGTCAATGTCAGTCTCTCAGGCAGCCAAGCTGCTCAAAGGCACATCAGGAAGAAAGCTTCTTCAGGAATTCCCATACATGAAGTCAAAATTCTTCTGGGGATCTTGACTCTGGAGTCCGACAGTCTACTTCGACTCAATCGGCCAAGACCCGGAACAAATCTCAGCCTACGTCAGAAACCAAGGTTACTAATACCACTGGTCATAGACCAGTGGTTGTTTATAAATTAAGTTCTGAAAAACGAATTAATAATTGGAAAAATATGCGAAAAGATAACAAACATAAATTGTCTCTCATTTTAATACTTTCTTTAACCATCATTTTAATAATTCTTCTTCTGATACAAAAAAACCGCAAGGAGCCAGCCAATGAGAGAATTGTAATTATAACAATTAACGATGTTTCGCCTGCATTTAGTTTAGAACAGCACAAAAGGCTATTTTTGATACTGGATAAATATAACATTTCAGCAACTATGTTTGTAATTCCGAACTACTTAGGTTTGTATAATGTTACATCGGACGAAGCATGGTTTGATCTGATAAAACAAGAACAAAATAAAGGATATGAAATTGCGCAACATGGATATAAACATTTTCCAAATGAGTTTGCATTGTTCAACTATAGTGAAGCTAAAGAAGAAATGCTGAAAGGAAGGCAACTCTTAGAGCAGACTTTTGGTCCGATTTGTGGATGGGGAGCACCTTACTGGGCTGAGAATTATGAAGTCACAAAGGCTTTAAACGATTCAAATTACTGTTACGATGCAAGTTTAGTAGTTAGACCATACTCTCATGCTTGGCCTGGCAACGATTGGGTCACAGATTTTGTTACGTCGCAGATAGAATTCAAAAATGTAACACAATCAGGAAAACCATATATTGTTGTTTTGCATGTGGAAAAGATGGATGAACAGGGTTACACTTATTTGAATGAATTCTTGAGTTTTGCACTGGAAAATAACGCGACTTTCAGAACCTATCGTGAAGTTTTTGGCAACAAATAACACTGATAACAAGTATCATTTTAGCAAAAAAAACGAAGTTCGCTAAGGCAATTCCAAAGGATTTTCATTGCTTAACAAGTCATAGTCTGAAATTTGTTGATTAACAATTAAATCGGAGTCTAAGCTTCCTTGTTGGATATTTACTATAGGTTCAGGAATTTTAACATTTGATTGTTGAATTATTGGAATTTTTTGCTGAATTACAAATATAACTATAATTAAAATTGCTACTGCTAGCAAAATCATTGCAGTTTTATTGTTTCTCTTAACCACCATATATGCTCACCACAGATCTTAAAGTTTTAGCGGTAGCATTTATGTTGCCACAAACTTCATCGGCTTGAATAGGTGAAAGATAAGAAGAGGTGCCTATTAAAATGAGCATTGACTGCGCATTGTTTAAAGAATTCTGAGCTTGCGAAAGCATTTCAGTTGCATCGGTGTATTTCGTATTATGTTTCATATAATTGAGAATTATTTGCAGTTTTGTTGCTTCGAAGTTAGCTGCCAAATGGCCGTTAATTCCATTCAAGCACCCGTCAAAAAGGCAATAATTGTTCAGTGCTACTCTTAGTTCTGAGCTCGCATTAAAGTTTGGATTCACGGTATTAACTACGTTAATTAAAGGTATTATAATCTGGGAGTTTTCTTTCTGTAAAAGTGTAACAAGTGGATAGATATCGATTCCTTTTGAGGACAGACTGAACATTTTCAGCTGATATTGAGTTATAATATCTAAATATACATTCACTTTTTCTGTTGCATATTCGTTCAATGCTTTGAATGCGCACCTTTCATTCTCTGCCTTGTATAATGCAAAATTTTTCTTGATTGAAGCTAGTGCATCTGGTGAAAATTTTGTTTTGTTGAACTGTCCTATTACAGAAATCTTGAATTGCCTAAAATCTGGGTCAAAATTATTTTTGATGTATGCTCTGAAGCTAGCAACATCTCCACTATTTGTATAATTCTGAAGTTGTGCTTGATCTTTTTGCAGCGGTGCCAAATAAGTAGAAGGATCGGGAAAAGTATCTGGAGCAGTGACCGCTAAGCTATTGACAACATTTGTAACAAAGTTGATCCTGCAATTTATGTGATCCATTGCATGATTAGAGTTTTTATACCCACCAATTCAGTTGTTGTGTTTTGTGCAAAAGCATAATTAAGCAAAAATAAAAATGACACTATTGACAACATTAATATTGAAAATTTGAAAAAATTCCGCTCAAACATTTATTATATATTTGCTTTTTTGAATAAAAATCTTCCGAATTTTAGCTAAATATAATTTCTTCAAGGCGGTAAAAAATTTTCTCCCTTCAGTCACAAAGGGCATAATCATATTGTATCATTCCGCCCTTCAATCTTCATCAGTTTGGAGGTTTTAACCTTTAATAAATCCACTCTCACACAAAGACTTAAATCTTTAATTATCGACGAGGATATGAGTGGAAAATATGAGCGTTCAAAAAGGTTATGCTGGCGTAAGCATACCGAAGCCTGTGGAGAAATTATCCCCAGAGGAAATCAAGAGAAAACAATACATTGGCAGAGTAACGACTCATGTATACCAATATCTTACCAACGAATTTGTAAGTGACGGATTCGCATGGTTACCACCGACAATATTTTCTAAATCAACAGATCCTTTATGGCCAGATCCAGGCGCATCAATAGAGAAACGAATAGAAGTGGAAATTTATGAAGAAACAGTTAGAGCAATGTCAAGTATGATAGTTCATAAAATTGTTGGTTGCTCTTTAGTTTACCCTAAGTTGTTTTCACTATCTCCAAATTTAAGAATAGAAAAGAGAGAGAGGGCAAGCACTGGGAAGCATGCTTATGAGTTCACGCAACTGGATTTTGAAGCTAGATACGCTACATCGAAAGATATCAGAAGGCTTGTTGAGGGAAAAATCCGTGGATTAGTAGGCAGCCTAAAGAAGCATAGAAGCAAGGAACTGTCCCATCTCAGGGGACATGACAACTTAAGGGTTCCAAAAATTCCATTCGAAGTTTATGATAGGGGAAAACTATTAGCTGAAAAAGGGGAAAGCTGGGAAGTTCAATTACTAAAAGAAATTGACAATCCTGTGTGGGTCACGAACATACCTCGAGAATTCTATGACTTTGAAGATATTAGAACAGGCAAATGGGATAATTATGATCTAATGTTGCCTGGTTATGGGGAAGTATTGTCTGGTGCTAGAAGAGAAGTAGAATACGACAAAATAGTTCAAAAAATGGAGAGAAACAATGTGCAAAAAGGAAACTATAGTTTATTGTTAGAGTTAGCAAAGGAGCATAGATTAAAACGTGTGGCTGGAGCTGGACTTGGTATGGAGAGGACAATTAGTTGGCTAACGGAAGCTCCTATTGGAGAAGTGCAACCATTTCCTAAAATACCTGGAACAGTCTATGACTTGTAAATTAATAAATCTGTGGGATTTCTATATTGGATTAGATTGGATTAGAGTTATATGGAATTGAAAGAACTTCTTGAATTCATTGAAGAGGAAAATGAAAGAATAAGGAAAAGGTATCCTAATCTCGATAAAGAAAAACTGATACTTGCACAAACAGTGAAAATTAACGAAGAACTTGGGGAATTGTATAACGAAATTTTAAATCATTTCTCTCTTCAAAGAAAAGAAAAATTAGATAATATGGATAAAAAAGCTATTGAAGAAGAATTTGCGGATGTATTGATTACTACTCTGCTATTGGCGAAAAGGATGAATGTTGATATTGAAAAGACGCTGAAAGAAAAAATAGATAAAATAAATAAGAGATAAGAAATTACTTTGTTACTGAATAAATTTTTTCAATTCCTCTGTCTTGTCAGTCTTTTCCCATGTGAAGTCAGGGTCGCTGCGTCCGAAATGGCCTCCGAATGCTGTTTTTCTGAAAATTGGTCTGCGGAGATTCAAAAGTTTAATAATAGCTGCGGGTCTCATGTCAAAAATTTTCTTAGCAACTTCTGTCAGTCTTTCATCTGAAATTTTTCCAGTGCCGAAAGTATCTATCATAAAAGAAACTGGCTGCGAGACTCCGATTGCGTAAGCAATTTGAACTTCACACTTGTCTGCAAGACCAGCAGCGACTATGTTTTTTGCAATATATCGAGCCATGTAGCTTCCAGAGCGATCAACCTTAGTTGGGTCTTTTCCACTTAAGCAGCCACCGCCGGTTCTGCCCAAACCACCGTAGCTATCAACAACCGTTTTCCTTCCTGTCAATCCAGTATCAGCCAGCGTCCCACCAATAACGAATCTTCCAGTTCCATTTACAATAAATTTTGTCTTGTTGTCAATCAATTCTTGCGGAACGACATGTTTGATAATTTTCTCAATAACATCATTCCTCACAGTTTCAATATCAGTCCCGTTTGCATGCTGAGCTGCAATAACAACAGTATCGACTCTAGTCGGCTTTCCATTTTCATATTCAACCGTCACTTGAGACTTTCCATCTGGTCTGAGATAAGAGATAATTTTCTTTTTTCTGCATTCTGCCAGTCTCGTTACGAGTCTGTTTGCTAGCATTATTGGCAGTGGCATCAGCTCGGGAGTCTCTTTGTTCGCGTAACCAAAAACAAAACCTTGATCTCCTGCACCCATATTCAAACCTTTTTTTTCATCAACTCCCAACGCAATGTCGGGAGACTGTTCTTCTATTGCCGTCACGACACCACAAGTTTCCCAGTCCAAACCATCTTTCGCACTGTCAAATCCTATATCACGCAGAACTGAACGAACTATTTGAGGAATGTTTACATATGTTGTCGTGGTTATCTGTCCTGTAACAACAACATTTCCTTGCATTATCAGTGTCTCGCAGTCCACTCTTGCGTCAGGATCTTTTTCTATTATTGCATCGAGAATTGCATCAGAAATCTGGTCAGCAACCTTGGACAATACTTAAATCGTATTTTTATCCGGGTGACCTTCAGCGACACTCTCAGATGTAAACAAGTACTTATTTGACAGTTATCAACACCTCCTTTTGCATACAAATATTATAGTTCTTAAATTTTCTTTTCAAAAATAAATCAGTATCATTATAAATCCATCTAGCTAAAATTTTTGCTTGATTGCAAGTATATTGAAGACCATAAGTATTTCCATGAATATTTCTAACCTTAGAAGAAATTCCAAGTTTTTTCCTTATAATTTGTTCCATTTTAACAAGGAACTTTTTTGAACCAGAATATATTCTAATTGCAAGATATGGACTTCTTTTTCTATCGAAATAAAAGACACTACCATCACCATCTATTATTCCTCGGACAAAATCATTTAAAAAATTTTCAGGAATTTTTGGAAAATCAACTGTTAATGATTTTTTAGGAATAACACCCAGCATAATTAAATCTAAACAAAATTTTTTATTCGCAACAATTAACCTATAAGATTTAGTTTTTGGTGAATAATACAAGGGTCTATTTGCTTTCAAAATCCTTCTTATTCTTTCGAGGTGTTCAAAATCTTTTCTTGATTGAGTTATAGTCAAACTCCAGCGTGATTCCTTTTCATTCCAACTAACATTTCCATCAGCAAAAATAAAACCTAGAATGTAAGCCATTTCTCGTGAAAAGCTTTTGAAGAAATTTTCATTTGCGGTATACTTTAAAAATTTTAATCCTATTTCACCACTTAGTCGATTTACAGTGGTTTTACCAATTTTAAGTCTTCTAGCCATTTCCCTTTGAGATATTTTTCCAAAATTCTTTCTTATAAAATATTCGAAATACGCCTTGTTAGGATGATCTCTTAACACCACTTTCTCGTTTCCTTCGGCGACGCTTTCAGATGTGAATAGGTATCTATTTGCCAGGGACTACCACCTCCGATTTCTTCATTATTCTCATAATTCATTATTTTATAAAATCATATATAGATTTAAAGGATAATAATGAAAATCAGATTTAATCCTTTGTGGATATTTGTTTTAACAATTCTACTCTTTCTAGTAGGTTATTTTACTTTGCCAACTTTTTCTACTATAACAAGCTCTCCTTCAGGAACATTCAATGAAACTCCTGAGACGGTTTATCTAAACTGGACAAATAACTATACAACCAACATAACTTTTGGAGTTTTAGGAGTCAGTCTTAGTAATTTTACTTTTACCGTTATTAACTCTATACCTTTGGTAGGAAATTATTCACAATCAAACTCGTTATCAGCTTGTACAAATATCGGTTACAACTTACTTGTTCAAAACAATACTAACTCTACTTATTTCAATGCTTCAACTCCTTTTGCTATTCGCTCTTCGCAAATGATTAGTATCAATTTAACAGATCCTTCCTCACATCTTTCCTGCGCGCCTGGAAGGTATTGGAATAATTCTTTTTTAATAAATGCAACTAATTTGACAACTTCTAATGAAAGCGTATCTATTACTGTCGTTACAGATATACCAATTTCTTCAAGCAACAATGCAAATCTAGCTACAACAGGCGTGGGAACTTTCGGCGGTTCACTTCCTGCATATGCTGGTACTTATCAGTCCTATTTTTTCAACACTAATACTGTTCCTAATGCTACTTCTATAACTGTTAATCTGACAGGATGGAGTTCTAGCCAATATGTCAATATGTTCCTCTTTGATGACACAAAAGTTCAGCTTGCAAAATCAATAAACATGAACACAAGCCAAGTGATGAGTTATAACTATCTTCCTTCTACTCCGAAAATGTGGGAGATAAGAATTTATGGAAATTCTACAGCAGTAATTCCTTACACTGGTTATATTATTTATTCGACATTGAATGTAACAAACTCCAGCATTGGCAGTAGTGCTACGACAATCGCAAGTCTTAATTTCGGGAATTTAACTACCAGCTCAAACGTCAGCAGCAACTTTACTATAACCAATCAAGGGGGGTTGAATGAGCCAAATGTTGTATTATCCAGCGTAATATTTAGATCTCAACAATTCACTGGGAGTGGAACCAGGAATTTCACATTTTTGGTTGGCGACAACACTTTTGAATCGAAAATTAGAGCAGGTCTTTGGTGGACAGGTTCCAGCAATTACACTCTTTATCTTTACAATTCATCAGGAACCTTGATGAACACTTCAAGCAACTATTATACAATTGCAAATGTTTCTAATGCGAGTGCTGTGGAACTTTTCAACGAGACTACTGTGATAACACCTGGTTATTGGACTGCAGCGGTTGTTAGCAATTCTGGAAGCGATACATACAATCTCAACGTTTCAATTTATCAAAGTCAAAAATGGATTGTGACTAATTACACTACAACATCTTTCAACGGATTTAAAACAAATGCGACTGTTCAAATGAATTTGGCGGCTCCAAACAATACAATTGATGGTGTTTATCAAGGTTCATTGTTGCTGACTGATGGAAACACAGGAATAATTAGCATACCTATTTCTTTCAACATCACAACTCCAACGCTTTTGATTTTCAATGTTACAGCTAGTCCCACAGCTCCTCTTAACTTGTTCAATAATGGAACAATTAGGGTTGATGAAGATTATGGCGTTAACTTAACAAAAATAATTAATATTAATTTGACAAATGTAGGATCGTTAAATCAGAGCATTAACATGACTTTAAACTCCTCAGTTCTAACTTGTACGAACTGCGCACCTGGTTTCACAGTTAATTTTACTTACAATACTACTAACAATATAGCAAACAAAAGTTCACAATTAATTCAAATAAATATATCTTTCTATAACTCTGCTCCAGTTGGAATTTATGACGGTTGGATTTTCATAAATGCTAATAATAACACAATGGCTCTCAGTTCTCATCCTTACCCATCTTACAATCTTACAGTAAGGTTAAATCTAACGAATTTATTGAGCTTAACACCATTAGTAACAACTTCTCTTGTTGGAAATAATATTTCATCTCCTCAAGGAATAAACGAAACAGATACAGTACAGTTTACTTTAGCTTATGTTAATGGAACACCTTTGGAAATTCCTGCCAACATAAGTGCGAGCAATACGACTAACTTTACAGTATTTCTCCAAGAAGGAAATGTGACTAATATTTTTGGAAATCTAACTAATCTTTTAGTATCGAACGGAAAGAATCCTTTGAATAGTTCAAATTTATATGTAGTTAATTTCTCTGTTCCTGCAAATGCTTTAGGTGGGTTGTATACTGTAAATCCTGCTGTTAACTATGTGAGAGGCGATGGAACGGTATTTTACGGAGTAAGTGGTATCGGACCTCTTCAAATTAATAACTTAGGAATGTTTATGAGCACTAACGTAACTGGTACGCCAAATTGTCAGTTCGGAATTTCTCCATGTTCGTCTGCTGTATCTGTAGCTGCTGGTGGAACTTTGCCCGTTTACGTTAACGTAACTAATTACGGCGGCCTTTCGAACAGCTCTTTAAGCGAAGTTGTCAATTTCAGTTACACCACTTGCACTGCATATTCGGTTGCCGCGACATCTTCTGGTTCAAGTTGTTCTGGTGGAAGTACTATCACTGTTGGAACAACACAATGGACCATCGGTACTATGAATTCAATGTCGAGCTGTTTGTTGGTATGGACTATTACAGCTGTAACCAACGCGTCTTCTGCTTGCCCAGGACTTCTTACTGTTAAAAGACCTTCGATTTGGTTTGATCCATCAGGAGTAAATCTTAGCATTTCAGTGACTGGAAGTGTGGCTACCCCATCTTCTCCTGCATCATCCAGCAATGCACCGGCAAACCTACCACCGCCAGGAGGAACGACACCTGCCGCTCAGTATTTGCAATTCACTTCATATCCCTCAATATTTCCAGTGGAGCAAGGACAATCAAACACGACAACTGTGACTGTAAAGAATATCAATGGAACTAAAACTCAAAACATATCTCTTAGCATCGCGACAACTAACAATAGTTGGGCAACAGTTTCTCCATCAATTCAGACTCTCATTCTTCCGCTCACTTCAGCCAGCTTCACAGCTACTTTTAACGTTCCATCAAATGCAGAAGTGAAAGATCATGACTCTCAGTTCATCGCATCAAGCGATCTTGCAAACGTTTCTCAAAGTTTCAAACTTAGGGTTCTTCCGTCTGCTGCGACGAAAGTTGTCATTAACGACACATTGCAGCTTCTCGTTTTGAACTTCACAAAACTTTCTCAAGAAATAAACCAAAGCAAGGGTGTTGGGCTTAATACAACCGATGCAGAGGCAACTTTCGCACTGCTGACTCTGAAAATTAATGATGCTAAAAATGCAATCGCTTCAGGAGACTACTTCACTGCAGCAGTTGCGGAGACTCAAATAAAAAGTTTGATGAATCAGGCCTACGCAGCTCTCTCAGCAGCAAAAGTAACAAATCCCTTCGCCTTCCTTAGCTCTCTCAACATCAGAGGATATGTAACTTATATAATAATTGCAGCAGGAGTTGCAGGAGGTTTGATTCTTGCATACTTGTTCTGGCCAACGAAAATAAAGCCAGCATTGCAAGACCGGTTTGGTTCACAGGCTTCTACGTCTGTAAAGAAAGAAAAGGAAACTTATGAGGATATTGAGAAAAAGATGCCAGTGTCGGAAAAATACTCTGATGAAGAGAATGTTTGGGATAGATTAAGAGAAAAGTGGGAAGATTTTAGCAAGAAAAAAAGATAAATAAGAAAGATAAATAGGAAAGTAATTACGATTTGAAGCTACGACTTAAAACAAATATTGCAGGGAATTTGTTCTGATGAAATCAACTCTTCATCCTCAAGACTTGCAAGTTTTTTGTCAACTATTTTGTGGCTGATTTCTAAAAATTTATGCTGAATTTCTTCTGGTGGAATATTTTTTGAAGCTATGTCACGAGAGAAATTTCTGACAAGCTTCATCACTTCTTTGTTTTCTGCAAGCCTCTTGATTCTTGATCCACGCATTTCTTTTTTGTACAACGAGACTGCAGGCTGCGTCACTCCGAGTCTTCTAGAAATTTCAACCTGATTCATTTTGAAACTTTGTATGAGCTCTTTTGTAATGAGAGAACGAACTGCAGGAAGAATGTCTTGCACAACCACTTCACAGTACAACTTCATAATTTTCTATTGGCTACATAAGATTAAAAATATAACGGCTTTATAATTTTTTGTTTTAACTAATTATTGCAAATGGTTTCTCGCCTTGCTTGTGCCGCATCGCAATGTTTATAAAAGCTTGTTGAATTGTTGAATAGTCAGGAAAAGCTTCAATTTTCATCTCTGGATTAATTCTTCTTCTGCCACTTTCATCGAATTCATCAAATTCATCTAAAATTCTCGCTAAATCAATTTTTTCTTTTGAATCTTCTTTTAGCAACAGAGGCATAAGTTCTTTTAATATAGGTCTTAGATCCCTCACATCTCTTTTTTGATCGCGAAGATAACCTGCCTCTTTCATCAGCCCTATTATTTTCGCATCTTTTGGCTCGAATACTTGATAATGAATTCTGCCTTTTTCAAGAATTTCTTGTGGTATGCTTTCTAAAATATCAACGTAAAATTTTCCTCTCCGTCCGTCAATGTATAAATCGAAATCATTTGAATTTGAGGCCCCCAGAATTAATGCACTAAGGATTTTTTCTGACCTTTAGATTCCTCATTAAGCTCTTTTGACATGCTCCATCCGATTTCTGCTCCAATTCCGGCTTCTGATCGAAATGCCGAAGCTAATGATAATTCCTCTTCGTTATTGAAAGGATAACCTAAAAGGTTATGCATTTCTTGTCTCATAACATATTGGAAGTAAAGACCAATCCCTTTCCTAGTGGTACTTCTTTTAAAACGTTCTTGGTTTTCTTCAGTACAATTACTGAAGGCATATTGTTGAACTGCATAATATCCCAGCAGTCTTGCTAGTCTTGCTATCGAGCTATTGTTTACTTTTTCTATATTGATAAAACCTTTCGATTTCTCATAATCGCAAAACATCAGCGATTGAGGATCATTTCTCATTCCTAAGATCGATATGACAGAGGAATATCTTTCATTCGTACACAAGTCAATATCATAAAGAACTGGTATTCCTAATGCATGTGACATTTTCTTAACAACATTTATTGTCTTCTGAGCAAGTTCTGTATTGGAAATACTTTGTTCCTGCATATTACCTACCTGCTCATCCATTTGATTCTATCAATTTCTTTCCTCAATTCTTCGGTCTTGTAGTATTCGGCAAACGTAGATTCAACTTCACTAATTAATTTGTGAGCATAACTCTTACGAGTTTCGGTTTTGACTTCAGCAGTAATTATATAGATATATCTTTCCATTCTTTCAGCAGTTGATGGATTATGCCTTTTTACTCTTTCTAATAATTTCTTTGATTCGTTTGCGATTCTTAAACTTGCTTGTGCAATTTGCGTTGAGTCATCAGATTCTAATTCGCTCTCATTTCTTTTTATTTCCTCGATTGCTACCAAAACCTTTTCTTGAAAATTTTCAGTTTCTCGGAGTCTATTTATTAAAGAGATTTCCCAGTTTGCAAGATTTTGTGTTAATTCTCTCATGTTTTTTCGAGCTCTTGGCTTGTATAGGTTTACTCTGCTAGAAACTGGGAATTTATTGGCTTCTGGATCGACCCAAATCGCAAGACCAGAGATTATTGGCAGATATTTCTCATATTTTGGAGATTCTGCCATCGTGATAAGTGCTTGATGTGGTAGTCCGAAGTTTTGTGCAATTAGTTCATTGACGGCTTGTTTGTTCCATAAAACATTAGGAATAATTTCAACAATAACGCCATCTTCTGTATCATTACTATAGACAATTCTACTGTAATACATCCGTTCAACTTTGATATTATAATGTCCCACAAGTCTTTTCACTGGATAATCGAAATTGCCAGTATTAAAGATGAAACGAATTCCTAAATTTGGCAAATCGACTCTAGAAAAATCTTCAAGCCCCACATTTAGTTGGTAATGTTTCAGCGCCCATTCAGTAGCTTCTTCCAATTGTCTTCTTGTCACTCCTGAGATTCTGAAATTCCTAGATATCTCATCAACTGGGCCTTTGATTTTATCTAATTGATAAATTAATGCTACATTCTTTCTCACAACTGACAATTTTTCTCTAAAATAGGAATTTATTGCACCAATTCCTTCAAAAACAAGGTCCACGTAAGTAGGAGTTTCATCTTGTTCAATTGTATCATCAATATCGCACTGCAAGGATCCAAATTTTTTTCTTGGTTTGAATTCTGAGTTGAGCTTTAAAGGAGAGTTGACGTAATGTTGAGTGATGACTTCTGAAACGGTTTGAGGTTGCATTGTAAAGAAGAAATTGAATTTCAAAGTTATCTTTTTGTGGGCAAATATTTATAAGTGAGAGTATGATAGAGCTGACTTTTCTAGGCACTGTCAACGGTATTCCGAGTCGTGAACGCAATCATCCAGCGATAGCTCTCGAATACTATGGCGAGAACAAGGAGACGATTCTTCTTGACTGCGGTGAAGGAACGCAGAAGCAGCTGACTCTCGCTAGCATAAGTTTCATGAAGATTGACAAGATTTTTATCACTCACTGGCATGCTGACCATTTCGCCGGTCTCATCCCTCTTCTCGCGACCATGAATCTGGAGAAAAGAACAAAGCCTCTGAAAATTTTTGCACCTGATGCTGAGCGTTTTGTCTCGAATATTCTTGATATTGGCTATTTCGGAGTTCGTTTTCCTGTCGAAGCAATCGATGTTTCGTACGAAGGCGATGAAATAACTAAAATTGATGATGCCGAAGAATATGAAGTTTTTTCAATTCCAGTTTTGCATACAGTTCCAGCAGTCGCTTATTGCTTCAAAGAAAAGGATAGGTGGAATATTGATCTGGAAAAAATCAAGAAGCTTGGAATGAGGAGAGGGGCGTGGATGAAGAAGCTGAAGAGGGACGGGGTCGCGGAGTTTCAGGGAAAGAAAGTGAAGATTGAGAGTGTAGCGAAGGTAAGTCCTGGATTGAAAGTAGTTTATACGGGCGACACGCGTCCGTGTGATACGGTTGTGAAGATTTCCGAGCACGCGGACGTTCTGATTCACGACGCAACTTTTCTCGAAGGTGATGAGGAAGTCAGAGGGAAGGCGCATGCCCATGCTGACGTGAAGCAGGCTGGAAAGATTGCCGAGCGTGCGAATGTAAAGCAGCTGATTCTAACAAACATTTCTCGTCGATACAAGGATGCAAGCGAGATAGAAAAGGAAGCGAAGAAAGCTTTCAAGAATGTTAAAGTTGCTTATGATTTAATGAGAGTGAAAGTAAAAAATTAGGTAATATGAATGAAAAATCCGAAAGTGCTTTCTGAAAAAAGTGTTTACAAAACAAGTTTTGGAGTCGATAAATATACTGAAATGAAAATGGCCAGAGTCAGACTGCCAAACGGGAAAATTACAAAATGGGGCTACATTAAACTAAGGGATGCTGTTGCAATCGTTGCCGTTGATAAAAAGAAAAACGTTTATTTGACAAAGCAATGGAGACTGGCTTGGAAGAGAAATATATTGTCCTTACCTGCAGGGGCTGTCAAATCTAATGCGACAGAGAAGGAAAGAATTCAAAAGGTAAAGCAAGAAATGCAAGAAGAAATAGGATTTAAAGCAGTCAAAATAACAAAACTCGTTTCTTCTATTACGCATGGAAGTAGTATTCGATCAAAGTTTCATATATATCTTGCAACTATATCTTGCAACTGATCTTAAGAAAATTCAAAGAACACCAGAGCCGGAAGAATTTATAAAAGTAATTAAGATGCCTTTCAGAAAAGCCTTCAAAACTGTCATGAAAGAAGTTGAAACACCAATTCATACAAAGTTAGGAATGTTACTAGCAAAAGAAAAATTAAAATTATGAAAAAGAATGCCCCCAATGGGATTTGAACCCATGTTTCTTACTGCAATTTTGCAGTTTTAAGCTCCGCAAGCGTCCGCGAACTATTCTTCACGGCCTATCCAAGCTAGCCGATGGGGGCTTTCGCTAATTTACTGAACGTTTAAATAATATTAAGCTTAATGAAAAAGAAGTAAAAGAAGGTGTCGGTAGAAATGTTCGTATGCAGCACTTGCGGGATTGATGTTACTACTAAGAGGAATTTCACTCATTTTCTTTGTCCTAACTGCGGCAAGGCAGAAATCGTTCGATGCTCGACATGCAAAACAGGCAGCAGCAAGTATGTTTGTGAATGTGGATTTGTTGGTCCTTGAGCGAAGTGAGAAAATGGCAGGCGTAATTGTTTCATTCAAAGTAATGCCAAAAGATACAAACGTGAATATCGAACAACTTGCTCTGAAAATCAAGCAGGCAATAAATCCTGAAAAAATCTATAAGGATGAAGTAGGATTCGGCATCGTGGCGCTGCATGTGACAAAAATTATTCCTGATGAAGAGGGAGTTTTGCAGCAAGCTGAAGACAAGCTGAGAGCGATTGAGGAAGTAGGCGAAGTGGAAGTTGTTGAGATAACAAGGACTATATAGAAGTTTGTAAGTTTTATAATCGTTCATTTCCTAACTAATATTATGCTTAAGAGAATGAGAAGAAGCTGGAAAATTGCTGCGTTTTGGATTGTTGGTGCGTTGGCAATTTTCTTCGGAAGTATGATTGCCGGAAAGCTTGAGGTGATGCTGGGAACTTCTGACTTAGGATTGATAATTGCTTTCTTAGTTGCTTTAGTTTTATTTCTGCTTGGAGGATTGCTCTGGATTTCTGTTGCCATTGCTGTGAAGGAAACTAGTGAGGAGTAAGTTATGAAATTCGAAAAGACAGATTGGATTAATATTTTAATTAGTCTAGTAATCGCTCTTTTTATTTTCTATCTTTTTACATATCTAAATGAACCAATAACATCTTGGTTTATACTTGTGATATTCTTTCTTGTGTTAATTGATTTGAAACTAGCAAATATTCAAAAAAATATGCAAAAGAAAAAATAAATTTCAATAGACGTTTGATTGAGCTTTTATCTGATGAATCCGCCTGCAACGAAAAGTCTGTGTCTATCCTTTCCTTCCAACTCATCAATTATTCGACGAATGATTATTCTTTTGGGATCTGGCAACATATCAACTCTTTGCTGCAACTCAGCAAAACTTTCAAATAATTTTTTCTTTCTCTCAGAAATTATTTGCCACATGTGCTTCTTTCCGATCGACGGCAGCAGCTCTAGGCTGTGCAGGCGAGTTGTGATCGGACCTGCGACGTTGAAGAAGCCGACGAAGCGCTTCTCGTCTTTATCAACAACTTCCGTTATGATTCTCTCAAGTTCTCCCTTCGCATAATTCGTCAGTTCTGCGTAGCTAATTCTTCCTCTAATGTACTCTACCTGCTCTCTTTTGTCATCTCCGATATACAATCGATCGCCGACTTTGACATCAAGACCTTCCTTTATCACAAGCTCGAGAAGGTTGAAGAATTTGTCTCCTATTGCCTGGGCAAGAGGTTCTGCTCTTCTGTCTGTCGCCTTTCCGTGAGGAAGGAAATCCAATACTATTGCGTAATCGTCTTTCATTGGCATTTAGAACACCTCTATCGTTCAGATGTTTTTCTTAATGACTTCAAGAATTCGATCGATTTCTTCCGGAGTAAAGTTTGTGTATTCTTTATGAAGAACTACTCTCATTTCATCTCTGTCTTGCGGGAGAAAATTAACAATAGAAATTATCTGCTTATCGCGTAATCTCTCAATCCCTTTCAATTCCTCAATCAATTTCTTTATCTTCTCCGAGTCAAAGTCAACAAACTTGTTCAAAATATCCGAAGCATTCTTCTGCTCGAACTTCAGCTCTGCCTGTTTCTCTCTCTGCTTCAGTATTTCCTTAGCTTCTGCATCTGTTATAAACTCTTCTGACTGTACATTCATTTTTATCCTCTCTTTTTCTTTTTATCTAAACTGCCTTTAAATGCTCTGGACGGGAAATGAGCTTTTTAACCTTATTTCCATCTACAATTTCAACAATATAACTCTTTCCCCTTTTACCGACTATTTTGCCTGCAACTCCTTTAAATCTTGGATGAGGCATGCCTTTTTGAGAAGAAGGTTCTTGTAAAATAACAACATTTTGGTTCTTCCTAAATTCCTGCAAGAATCTAGTTATGGGCGGACGATAGCCCGGCTTCTGAATAATCTTGAAGCGGGTCTTCGACCTGAATCCTCTTGATTTCTTGACCATTACTCTCAACCTTTCGTATGTATTTTTATTACATCTGTGCTTTTAAATGTAAATTTTCTATTAAATAAAAAAATGCTCCCAACAGGCAAAGTATCAGCATTGAATTTTAGGGATTTTTTATTTTTTAAAAAAATCACACTAGCTTGATTTCAACAGTTCTGAACTAAGCATGATAGTCTGATTGTTTATAAAATTAGATGAACAATTAGTAAAAATTCCCATACTATTCATAATTTCAGCGACATTTTTATTTATGCTATTTGGAATTATGGGACAGCTCTTGCTACTAATTGCATCGAACAATTGCTTAGAACACATGTCATATGAACCGATAAATACAGACTTCCAAATCACAGAAAAAGGATCATGAATATTATTAAGTTGTTCTCTTGTTCTATTTTCTAAATCTTTAACATCGAAATAAACCTGCGTTCTCGCACATTTTGCCAGTTCTACTTCAGTAAAATTGCTTAGTGAACTTCTTTTCTTTATAGCCAAATCTTCAGTTTTTTTCAAGAACATATTCAGACATAAATTGACATTCGATTGATTGTTACAATAGTTAGTATTGTTTGAAATTATCGAACTGTAGTAATAGACTAAAATTCCAGATTCACTAAATGTAGCAGAATTCAGAAGAATCTTGCTAACATCCTGCTCATTAGGAGCAGAATAAGTACAAGAAGTAGGTTTATTTTCAGGAATTATATCATTAAATGTGGCATAAACAGATTCCAAGAGGTTAGTTACGGCTACTTGACTAACCAGTCCAAGCAATTCAAATGAAAGGTTTTTGCTTCCGTTCAGATTTTCATATCTATTATTCAAAATATTCCTTAGAAAAGAGATCTTCTCACTGGAAGTGAGTTGACTATTCGAACTTTCATTCACAAGATTTTTATTTACGTTTTCAAAAACTGTTTGTACAAAGTCATACCCCCAGCAATTTAAAGAAACACTTCCACCAGCAAGGGTTTTCCATGTTGATTGAAAAAGAATCTCAGGATAAACATAATAATAAACCGAATATACAGCAACCGCAAGAATTATCAACAAAAATATGATTAGAATTCGTTTCATTACCTCTCACTAACAATTAATTCAAAATAAGAGATATTAAAGTATAATTTCAACATTTATTAAAATATTCTCGCTCTGTAGTCCGAGAAAGTAGCACATCTCCAGTATTTTTTACAGTTGTAAAAAAGAATTTTCTTAAATTTAAATAGTTGTAGTTTAACTTTATAAAAATGGAAAAAGCTAAGGAAATAAAGATAACGAAGGGAAGATATAAGGGATTGGAAGAGCTTCTCCAGTTACATGGAGAAATAAGATCTCAAGTTGCAGAAAGTTTTGGAGATCTATTTTTAGGCGATAATGCTTATAAGTTGGCTATAGCCGCTTATGTTATTGCAAATAAACCAGAAAAATTGGTACACTTGGGAGATATTCTATTTGAAGAAGGCAAGAAATTGAATGAAAAATCCGATGCTTATTTTTCACGCGAAGGTCCAAATTCACGCGAAGGACTGACCGCACTTTTTGATTATATGAGCCTTTACACAACAGCTTTTATGGCTTATTCTTTAGCAAAAACTCATTTGGATGTTTTGAGGAAAAAGAGATACGAACAACTTATTGCAGATTTCAAAAGTATCAGTGAGGAATTACCTATATATGAAAAATTGAAAGCAGACGATATAAAAACTTTTTTGGATAGTTTATAGAAAAGAAATTCATGCTCCCACCGTTCAGCACATCAGCATTAACATTTATGGTCTTGTAAATTAAAAATAAATAGGTAGCTAACATTTACCTGTCCAAATCTTTATTACATCTAAATTAATCTTTTTAACCTTATTGTCTAGCATCTCTGCAACGCTCGGCTTCGTTCTTCCTTCATCTCCAGTAATCAGTTCTTTTATATATAGTCCGCTTTCTGCTCTTATTTTGAAAATTGCTTTCTTTTGTCCTTTCATTTTCCAACTTATTGATCTTACTGCTCTCTTTCGCAATATGTCTGCTCGTCTGTGGACAACTCGCTGTGGAGTCTGCTGATGAATCTCCATTTTTGGTAATTCTTTTAATTCTTTTAATTTTTTCTTGTCTATCTTTTTTTCAAAAACAACTTCCGCCTCATAAGTCTTGTCAATTTTTGCTCTCTTCAATTTTTCGATTAATTCTTTTTCTGCAAACTTCAGCCTACGCACTTTCACTTTTTTATTTTTCTTCAACTCTCTCTCAATTTTTTTCAAGTCAATTTTTCTTCTAAGCGGTTGCAAAATCTCTATGACAAACGGTCGATAGTCAAGATTTCTTGCGTCAATGTCTTCTCGTCCGGCCCCGTGGAAGCTGCTTTCCTTTGCTTTTGCCGCTTTCAAAAATGGTTTCTCGATTATTTCCTGTACGGAAGTCGGGTAAAGCTTGCCAGTTCCTTTGCAAGCAACACATCCTTTCCCTCCACAGTTGCTGCAAATCCACATCGTTTGTGGGATGCCACGGACGAGTTTGCTGTATCCTCCTGAGACGTAGAGGCTGCGAATGCTTGTCTTGATTTTTCCCGTCTGCAAATTCACAAGAATTGTCAGCTCAGGGTTTTTTGGCGAGAAAGTTTTATCAGTTTTCTTTTCAATAATTTTTCCTAACTCACGATTTATTTCGGTTTTTATTGGTTCGACGTCTTCAATGCCGACTTTCTCCCACAACTCGTCCTGCCTTCTGATCATCTCGCCTGTCGGAATGCTTCCAACCAGAAAAGTCTTGAACTCTATACCTTTGAAATTCTTGACTGTTTCTTTGGCCACTTCCTTTATCTTTTTCTTGAAAAAATTGTTGCATATTTTGCATGTCACGGGTACTTTCAGTTTGGTCTTGCTGATTTTTCCTGCGAAATTGCGCAAAATCTTACCTCGTTCGGCGTTCGAAAGTCCATGCCCAATCATTCCGAACTGCCGTCCGAGACAGTTGTCGCACAACTCGTTTTTCACTGCCTCTAGAAGTTTTTCCCCCCTGTTGCTATTTTCGAAAATGTCCAGAGGAAATTTTGCCTTCATAAATTGATTTTATAGGGTCAGAGCTTAAATCTGAACTGTTTAGCAGGTTCTTGAACTGGCCACGCTGGAGATCGGTCGCGCCTCCCATGCTCTTCATCAGCTTCTTTAAAGATATTTTTATCTTTTTCCATAATCTTGGGTTGTAAGAGTATATAGATTATTTGGAAATTCATTAAGTATCCAAAAGCACTCGTAACTCTGACCCTTCTTGCCTACGATATGCTTTTTTACGATATTTTTAGCTTCCAAGTCTTTTAAATTATAATTAATTGCCGACAATTTTCTATTCAAAATTTTAGCTAAATGATAGCGAGTTAATTCTTTTTCTGCTAACTGATTAATGATTAAAAATTTTAATAGACCTGGTGCCGTTTTCATCTTTTTGAATGCATGATCAAATTTTGTTTGTTTTTTCGGATGTAATGTTTGTAGATTTAATTGATGAAATTTAAGAAAATTGAAATAACCTGTTATCTGTACATCTCTTCTATCAGAATTATTAACCGAAAATATGCCAATCTTTTTCAGCAAATTTCTAATTTCTTCACGTTTATTATGAAAACCTGCGGATATACCCAATGAGTGAATTATTTGATTTTTATTTAATTTTACACTTCCTTCTGCTGCAAATAAACCCCTTACAAATGAAACAATTTTCTTTCTTGCCTTTAATTCACTTAAACAATACTTATAAATGTTCCTAAAGATTTGCGAGAAAATTTTGCTATAAAAGGCGATTACTAATACACCATTTGGTTTTGTTCTTTTTTTCTTCTTAATATTTATTTTATTGAAATTTTCTTTTGGCACATTTAGATTTTTTACCCAATAATTTTTGACTTTTGTTTCATCAAACGCACCATTCTTTTCACCTATCTGTATTTGATACTTTAACTTACTCCTATGAACACCTAGTCCTTCTAAGAAATCTATCCATTTTGAATGAAGTGCTACTTCAGTATTCGCAAAGAAAATTTGTCTATCACCACTACCAGACAAAGATTTGAGTCCATCTCCAAAATACATTCCCATAACTTCATAGAACTTTTCGTTGGAAAAAATATACCTATTTAATTCAATAGAGTATGGAAGTCTACCTTTATGTAAGCTATTTGAAACTGGAACAATTTCTATTTTATTATCTTTTGGAATAACCTTTAAGTCAAGTTTTTCAAGTTGTTTTGGAACAAATGCTGTTACATCTAACATTACTTTCATATTATCACTATTATTTAATGTCTATATATTATTGTTGCTACTATATAAAGTTATGCTTTCTAACTAGGCCGAAAGAATTAGGATTAGTACTAAAATGGTAATTTCCCGCCAAATTTTTTAATTAAATTCATCATGTCCTTTTGTCCCCGTCCTTTAAACATCTTAGTTATTTTTTTAATTTTTTCATATTGGGCGAGTAATTCTTTTACATCGGACTGGCTTACACCCGCCCCCCCAGCAACACGTACAATTCTACTCTGATTCATTATGTTTGGATTTTGCCTTTCTTCTTTCGTTAAAGACTGAATAATCACTTTATATTTTTTCATTTTGCTTTCTTGCATATCAAGCATTTCTTCAGGTATCTGTGAACCAACGCCTGGCAACATTTTTATTATAGAACTAAGAGGTCCCATTTTTTGCATACTTTCCATTTGCTCCATAAAGTCCTGCAGCGTGAACTTTCCTTCTAGAATTTTTTCCGCTGCCTCTGGCTTTATCTCAGCTTCTTTCGCTTTTTCAAGCAGCGACTCGATGTCTCCGAGTCCTAGCAGTCGTGAGACAAATCTTTTCGGATCATAAATTTCAAACGCGTCAACCTTCTCTCCAGTCCCGATAAATTTTACTTTTGCCTTTGTCACAGACGTTGCTGCCAGCGCGCCACCTGCCTTTGCTGTTCCATCCATTTTTGAAATGATTACTCCTGTCACTCCAACAAGCTTATGAAATTCTTCTGCCTGCACGCGCGCGACTTTTCCCAAGTCGGCAGGAATAACGAGCAAAACTTCGTCCGGCTTGATAATTTCCCCTAGCTTCTTCAATTCATCAGCAAGCTCTTTGTCCAATGCGTTTCTTCCGGCTGTGTCGAAAATTATTGTGTCATATTTAGAAAATTTCTGTAAACCTTCCTTTGCTCCTTCGTACGGGTCTCTGCTTTCGTTAATGTGAACTGGTATGCCGATCTGCTTTCCTAACTGCTCAAGTTGCTGTGGAGCGGCTGGCCTGTGAAAATCTAGAGCGACGAACGCCGATTTGAGTCCCTGTTTTTGTAAATATCTTCCAAGCTTTCCTATCGTCGTCGTCTTTCCGCTTCCAAACAATCCAACAAACATTATTTTTTTCTTTCCTAGCAGTCCTACAGACTCATGACCAAGCAAAACTACTAGCTCATCGTAAATCGTCTTGAGGACATGCTCTCGAAGAGTCATTCCTGCTGGCAATTTTTCTTCCAGAGTTTTTTTCCTTATTCTTGCAATAAGTTCGTCTGTTAGTTTGATATCTACGTCTGACTGAAGAAGGATTTTCTTCATGTCAATGAGAATTTGAGCGACAGCTTCTCTGTCTATACTCGTACCTGCAGTGAGCTTGCTTATAAGGGCACTGAGGCCTTTGCTCAATGTGTCGAACATAATAATACTTCTTATTGTAATTCATCGACTTAATGATATATTTAAATTTTTAACTATCCAAAATTTTTTCTTATGACAGAAGTTGTCACGAATACGCACCAACAAATTAATTACAAACCGCGAATTTCAAGCATTTTCCATTTTTTGAGAGAATATCAAAGGCGCGGATATCTTTCTCGGAAAGCAAGAATGGAGTTGGAAAATAGCGTAAATTTTTTGGAAGAAGCAATGGAAGAAAGGTCAAGAGCGATTGAGGGAACAGCTGAGGCAGCTTATACTGGGAAATGGGTAGAAGAAGGTCTCGATTTTCTGCGAAAACTCAAACAAGAAATAACACGTGAAAAGCCGAGCAGTTTTGATGCGTTTTTCTATGCAAAATCTTTAACACGTTTAGCAGAATACATTTTTTATTAACTCAATAAGAGAGCAACAAATTCTCTCGCATCAAACCTCTTGAAGTCAGCATAAGTTTGTCCGAGTCCCAAAAACAGAATTGGTTTCTTCAATTCATGTGTCACAGAAAGTATTGCTCCACCCTTTTCATTAACATCAACTTTTGTAAAAATCAAACCGTCAACACCGACTTCGTTGAACATCCTCGCCTGCATTACTGCATCGTTCCCAGTCAGCGAATCAATAACTAAAAGTTTTAAGTCTGGTTTGTTGACTCGAACAATTTTTTCCATTTGATCCATCAAATTTTTGTTTGTGTGAGCACGTCCAGCTGAATCTGCAAGAACGAAATTTATTCCGTTTGCTTTTGCATGCTCTGTCGCATCGAAAATAACTGCAGCAGGATCCGCTCCGTATTTGTGTTTGATAACTTTTACTCCAATTCTTTTCGCATGCTCCTCCAGCTGCTCTTCTGCCGCCGCTCGGAAAGTGTCCGCTGCTGCAAAGATTACTGAATATCCCTTTTCTTTCAGCCAATTTCCAACTTTTGCGAGACTTGTTGTTTTTCCCCCACCGTTAAATCCAAGAAACAAAATTACAACAGGTTCATCAGTCTTTTGCTTTGCCATTTGAATCAGATCAATGCCAGGCACATGTAAAATTTCCAGCAGAGAGTTTTGCAGCGCAGAAATTATCACTTCCTTCTCTGTCCCTCTTTTTATTTCTTGATCAATCAGACTTTTCGCAAGATCTCCCTTGATTTTTTCAGCTACGTCATAAGCGACATCCGCCTCTATCATCCCATCAGCCATCTCGTCCAATATCGGCATGACGTCTTGTTCGCTAAGTTTTTTCACGGTGACTTTCTTGACAACTGGCTTCACGACTTTCTCGACAATTTTTCTGAAAAATCCTTTCTTCTCTACCTTCTCTTCGACTTTCGGTACTGCGACAACTTTTTCTTTTTCAAACTTTTCTTCTATTCTTTCAACGACTGGCTTCTCTATTTCTTCTTCCACTTTTTTGACAATTGGAATCTGCGGTTTTACTTCCTCTCGCTCTTCAACGATTTCTTCTTCGACATGTTCGATAACTGGCTGCTCAATTGCTTCTTGAACTGCTGTTTCCATTTTTTGTTCTTCAATTTTTTCCTCAGTAACTTCCTTTACTTCTTCCTCTTTCTTTTCTAACTTTTCAGAAATCGATTTTATTGCCTTAGAAATTTTTTCTTTAAGAAACTTGAACATAATTACCAGCTTTAATTATCAGCATCTTGTTTTAAGTTTAACAGCAACTTTTGGTCTAATATATTCAAGGCTCTTCTCAATTGTTGCCCAGTCAATTGCCATTAATAATTTAACAACCTTGTTGTCTTCATTCAATTTATATAGGCTTGTCTTTCCAAATTTTCTTGTTGACACTACAATCTCTAATCTTTCTAGGTTTTTCCAATATTTGAAAAAAGTTGCCCTGCCAATTCCAGTCCCTTCGATTATGTCTTTTTTTGAACAATCAAACAGCCTGCTTTCTATGAGGTAGTCCATTATTTTCAATATCGGCGAGTTTCCCAGTACTTCTATAAATATCGATTCTTCTTTCTTCATGATGCTCACAAATATCTTAAGAAATTGTAAGTATTTAAATCATACTTTCAAAAGTACTATAAATGAACTTGATGAATGAAGAGGAAAAACTAAAAGCAACTATTCTTTTCAAGCTGATGAGAAAAAGGAAGTGGGGCGAGTCTCACATGCCTTTTGATAGAGTAAAGAGGCTCGTTCCAAGTCATTTGAGAGGAAGAGCAGAGAAAATTCTTCAAGAGCTGAAAAAAGAAAGTCTTATTCTTTCGAAGCCAACGCACTATGGTGAAGAGATTTCACTCAATCCAAAGCAAGTTGAAATTATCTACTCAATCGTCAGAAAATATTTTTCAATCACACAATCATAAATTAATTCTTATTATCAATCTCTTTCCTGAGTTTGAGTCTGTTGCTGTGAGTGTTGTTTGTCAATCATTTGCTGAATTTCTGGTTCTAAAACTTGCAGCGACTCACTCGTTTCCTGCATGTTCCTCTGGACAGTTGTCAAAGCATTTTCAAAATCATTCATTCGTTTGTGCAAAATGTCACGAGCCTCCGTTATATTCTTCTCCAAGACAATTCCAGCTCCAACTTCAACAATGACCTTATTTTTGTCAAGAATCTTTCCGAACGTGTAAGCTTCGCTTCCCAAAGGGAACAGAATTTCATCTTTGCTCTTCTCAATCTCGTCAATGCTGACGAGAGTGGTCTGCAGCTCTACTAATTTTTCTGCAAGAAACTCCCTTTGCTTTGCCAGACTGTTGATTCTCGATTCTAAGATACGATAAGCAAGCATCTTCTCTTGGAGCTCTCTTCGTTCGTTTCTTTCTGTCATTTCTGCCAACACCGCTATAAAGTTAGTTATTTTCTTCCTTGTGAACTATCCATTCATAGATGAATGAACTTCCTTATTCATAGACTGAACATGCCTTATAGGTAGAGGTTCTGTCTTCAAAGGCTTTAAGGCTCGTTCCAAGCCCAATAAGAGTATGTTTTTTGCTGAGTTGAAATCTCTATCTATTTTCGGTTTTGTCGCAAGTAAGGGTGATGAATAATTTTGTCTAATTCGGGTGATAGAAAGAATTTTCATAAAAATCTTCGATATTCTTTTTTAAGCTCAAAATACAACTCTTTAATAGTTGGTATGGATTTTAGTAGGGTGCTGTTGTCGTCGCAACTGTCGTTAGCTATTTATCTTTTAGAAGCTTCCATTTAACCGCTATTAAGTGATAAAAATGGCTGAAACTATAGAAAAAATTAGATTGGATAATAAGAGTGCAAGTCAATTGCTTAATCCAGATTTTGTTAAACAATTGAGTGAATTAAAACAAGATATTATTCCAGCTTCAATAGTCTTAATAAAGACTAAGGATAATATTTCTATACCTTTGGTAATTAGTCATCAAAGTAAAAAAGAAATTGAAGAAAAAATTATTCATATAGAATCTCCAGACCAAGAATTTTTAGATAAAGTTAAAAATATAATTGAAAAGATGTGATAAATATGCCAGTGAAATCTGCAAGTGACATTATTGGAACAGAAGAGCCAATTGTTAGCTTTTTTTTCGAAAATAGAGAAATTCAAATACCGATGTTTAGAGCTCAAATGAGAATTCAAGAATTGGAAGACGAGGTAGAAATTTTAAGAGAACATCTCAATTTGCTTAAGAAAGAATTTGAAAAATCGGAAGGTAAAAATATAGTTTTTGTTCAAGAAGTTCCTTTTGTAAAAGCTAAACAAATGGTTTTGCAATTTATACAGAAACATAAAGAAGGTATTTATACGGTTGATATTGCGAAAGAATTGAATCTGGATATAGGAGTAGTTCTAAAAGCACTTGATGAATTGAAAAAGGAAGATAAAATTGCCAAAAGTGACTAAGGGAATTAAGGCTGATTCGTTACTGTATGATGCAAAATCCTATTATGCTATTAGTGGTGTTGGCAGAGATACAGCACGATTAGAAGGAAGACCTCCGAATTATTGTAGAGTTTGGAAATTTAGAAATGAAAAGGTAGTTGCCAAATGACAATCATACCAGAAGAATTTGTAGATTTTTTGAATCAGGATTATTTTCAAGCTCGTAAGATTGTGATTGTAGCGAATAAAATAACTCCTCAACAAAGTGGTAGAGCTCATATAAGTGCTCGAGGTTATGCAGTTGGTAATGCATTTTGTTATGAAGAAGTAAAATGGATTCCGAAATAAATTACTTCTTTCGCATTTCTTTTTTTAATGAAAGTTCAATCAATTCAGAAAGATTTAATCCCTGTTCAATCGCATAAATCTTAGCTTCTTTTAGAACTTCTGGATAAATTTTAATTGATGTTGCTATTTTCTTACTACTCATAACAATATGTATTACAATACTACTATTTATAGTTATAGCAACATAGTAATACGTATGATTATGGAAGAAAATGAAAGACGGCTAAGGGGGTATTCAATCTTGGCTAAAGGCGACAAGCCAGTTGCCTTAAATGAAGAAACCTTCTTAGTTCCGTCTCAATCTTCCCAATCAAAAACCATTAAATATCGGGTTTCAAAGATTAACGGCTGGACTTGCGAGTGTAAAGATTTTAAATACAGAAACAAGATATGTAAGCACATATACGCCATTCAATTTTGGCTAAAGCTTAGAGACGGTATCGATTCAAATGAGCTAATGCAAATCGAAAATTCAAAAGAAACTGACGGCGGTAAATGCGAGTTTTGTAAATCGTCTAATATCGTTATGAATGGTAGCAGAAAGACCAAAACTGGAATAAGGCAAAGATTTCTATGCAAGGATTGTAAGAAGAGATTTGTTATCGAGCCGATAAAACATCTTAAGGTTAATTCTAAAATGGCAATTCTGACTATGGATTTGTTTTACAAAGGTCTTTCGCTTAGAGACATAGCCGATACGATTTACCAATTTTACGGAATAAAAATTCATCACGAAACAATCCGAAGATGGATTACACGATTTACTCAAATTATGAATGAGTATACGAAAAAGTTAAAACCGAAAGTTAGCGATGCTTGGCATATTGACGAGCAGATGATTAGTGTAAAAGGTAAGCATACTTGGTCTTGGAATGTCCTCGATGAAGAAACAAGATTTCTAATTACCAACAACATAACAAAGAAAAGAGATGTGAATGATGCGAGAAAGATTATGCGAAAGGCAAAAGAATCAACGGAAACGAAACCAGAGTTCATCATTACCGATGGATTGAACAGTTACACAAAAGCTTTCAAGAGGGAATTTCCAGCTTGGTGGACGAATGACAGAAAAACAGTTCATATAAGATTAAAAAACTTGGAAACTCATCCTAATAACAATTTAATCGAGAGATACCATTCAACTTTTAGGGACTTTGATAAAGTTAGAAGAGGTTTCAAGTCAGATAAAACCGCACAAACAGTTTCGGATGGATTTACAACTTATTACAACTTCATCAAGAAACACAAAGGATTGAATGGTTTGACACCTTCGCAGAAAGCAGATTTGGATTTACAGCTTGAAAGAAACAGATGGTTGAGTTTACTAAAAAAGAGTTTAGGAAATCAATAATATAGGTTCTGTGCATTTCAGGAATGGGGGGTAAATTGGTGCTATAGTTCCTGCTTTACATCGAAATTCGGATATTTTCTCTGCAGTAATTTCATTAAATCTTGGTAGTTCTGCTATTGTAGCATTTGAAATTTCTGGATTCCTCTCGCAATCACTTACTTTGGATTCTGTAGTTGTAAAGAATTCATTCCAATTATTGTTCAACGATACAATATCATTCTTCGAAATAGAGACTTTGAAATATGGTATTCCCCCATAATTACTGTTTGCAGATTCTACTATCGAAACAACTTGGTCATATTCATCCGAAGTCAAGTTATATGAATCTTTCCTTTCACAAGTGCATCTTTGATTCACCATTATAGTTCCTGTGGCTTTGTATTTGCTGTATTGATAAATAACTCTACCTGGTTCTTGGCAATCAATTTGGATTTTATATCCTTGGTCATCAGTGAGCGTATCAGGATACGATGTAAATTTGCCAGATATAGTTACTGTTTGACCAACATAGCTTTCTGGAGTTTTCAAAATATCTGCAATAGATTGTTTCTGACTAAGAATTCCAGAAAACATGCCTGTTATTTGGGTTCTGAAAAAATATCCTATACCAACTAATAACAATACTACAACTAAACCAACAACCCAACCTTTCATAATTAAACCATAAACGAATAAGCTAAAAAGCTTTTATGAAAAGTAAATCACCCTAATGCGACATTAAGAATTATCACCCGTATCTACGACAAAACCCTATTTTCAAACCGCAGCTGCATTTATGTATTCTATTCCACAATTTTTTTGGTACATTTTCTCCACATTGACTGCATCTTTGCGTAGTTCCCCTTGGTTCAACTCTTACTACTTGGACTCCAGCACTTTCAGCCTTGTAGTTCAAGAATTGCAAGAATTTGTTCCAAGAAGCATCCATCATATTTCTCGAGTTGTAAGATTTTGTCACCAGTTCTTTTATGTTCAATTTTTCAACTGCTATAAACCCATAAGAATCAACATATTTTCTTGACAATTTGTGTAGAAAATCGTCTCTTTGGTTTAGAACTTTTTCATGCAGTCTTGCGACTTTCATTTTTTGTTTCTGATAATTTATAGAACCTTTCTTTTTCTTTGCAAGTTTTATCTGCTCTTTTCGCAACTTTTCTATAGATTTATTCAAAAATTTTGGGTGATCTACACGATTTCCATCAGAATCATATATAAAATTCACTATTCCTAAATCTATACCAACCTTTCTTTTGTTAAGCTTCTTTCGATTTCTTTGTTCTATGTTTTTCACACAAACAAATGCAAACCATTTACCAGAAGGATATCTTTTCACAACTATCTGCTTTATGTTGCCTTTTACATCTCTATGCATTCTTATTGATATATCTCCTATCTTTGACAAATGCAATTTTTGAAATCTTTTTCCAGTCATAACAAGTTTGAATCCCGATTGATTGTAAGTGAAAGTCTTGAACCAACCATTTCCTTTGAATCTCAATCTGCCAACCTTTCTTCCATTCTTTTTCAGTCTCGACAAAGCTCTCAAGTTTGAAAACAATTTATAAGATTCATATTGTAGTACTTTCGAATAAATGCCTTTCAGTTCTGGATATTTTTCCTTTAGTTTTGGTATAGAATTTTGCAATTTATTTTTATCTGGTTTCTTTTGCTTGTTCAGACCGTCTAGCATTTTGTTATAAACAAATCTACATCTATCCAAAACAGCCACCATTTTCCTTTCTTGTTTTTTTGATGGATATACTCTGAATTTGTAAGTTTGTTGCATTAGAATTCACTTTCCAGCAACTATATTTAGGAACATATACTATCTGCTTTTCGAGGGGTCATTTCCGGTGCAACCACCAAAGAAACAATTATAGAACTTTTTAAGCTAAAAGAAGAATTATTTTGCCTTTTCTTTCAGGAAATGGTTTGTTTCTTCCTTTTAAAGTATTTGAAAGTTTTATTCTGCTGCTAATTCAAAATTATTTTATGGAATGGAATTCAGGCATGCTTTCAGAATTCTCTACATATTCCGCAAAAATGCCGAAAGGACTAGCTAAAATTACAATTTACTCTCTCATCTTAAGCTTTTTCATTATTTATCAATTCTATTTGCTTAGCCACGCGGGAATAATATTTGCAGCAACTCCTTCATTTGTTGGCAATGAATCTACTCCCGTTTCTCCAGCGACTTATTCCAATTCAACAAACAAGTCCTTCTCAGTAGTCATCGACACTACTAGTCGCACTGTAGCTGCTCCCGTCGATCCTAACGGAGTAATATTCCAAATTGGAAGAAACATATCAAGCGCTTATACAAACTTCACGAAATGCGCTACACCTGTAGGAATTGCTTGCACTTGGAACACTTCCCCGTCTGTTTTTATCATCAATTTCACTGCCCAGACTTTTGATCAGGCAGGAATAAGCAACTATACTTGGTTTGCTAATGACAGTTCTGGTTTTGGTAATGCGACCCAAACTATCCAATATACGCTAAACAAAGCAATACCTACTTTAGTTCTTTCAAACAACACTGCTTCTGTAAATACTTCTGGAATGGTTGGATACTGGAGATTCGAAGAAGGAAGTGGTACTAGTGTTGCTGATTCTTCAGGAAATAGTAATACAGGGACATTATATACATGGCAATATAATAAACCTATTACGATTTCTAATTCAGGCTCAGCTTTAACAAATTACCAAATCAAGTTCACAATGGATACCGCCACCCCAATTTCTCAAGGAAAGATGCGTTCTGATTGCGGTGATTTGAGAGTGAAGGATTCTGACGGAACCACTGATTTGAGCTATTGGATTGAAGCAGGATGCAATTCCGCTTCTACAGTCGTTTGGGCAAAAGTTCCTTCTGTTCCTTCGGGAAGCAAGACAATTTATGTTTACTACGGAAATCCTTCTGCCACTTCTCTCTCTACAACAAATACTTTTGTTTATGACATCAGTAATCTCGGTGCTGCATGGAAACTAGATGAAGGCTCTGGCACAAGTGCTTCTGATTCAAGCGGTAATGGGAATACTGGGACTCTGTACGGCAGTCCTACCTGGGTAACTGGAAAGTTCGTAAATGCTGTGCAATTTTCTGGAAGCACATCCCAATACTTTAAGGATGCCACAGATTCTTTCCACAATGCTGTGATGAGTGTTGGCATGTGGGTTAAAACCACTTCATCGTCTGGTGCAACACCGTTTATTTATTATGCCAGTGTGGACGCTTATTACGGTTGGCATATTGACATTAACGGTGCGACATTCACTCCTGAATTTGTTTTCACAAACCCAACGGGAGGACCAATTTGCTATGTAACTGCAAGCAAAGGAGTTTCTGATGGAATATGGCACTATATCGCGGCTACTAATGATGGAACTAATTTGAAAATATACATTGATGGTGTTCTAAATGGCACAGCAGCATCTTGTACACCAGTTTGGACTACTGGAATGAGATTTTATATGGGGACTGACAGGCCTGAATCTGCATCATCACCAAAGTTTGGTTACCCAGGATCAGTAGATGAAGTCCAAATCTTTAGTCAAGCTTTAAGTGCGTCACAAATATCAGCTATTTATAGCAATTACGCATATGCAACCTCCAACTATACTAGTCATGATCTAGTAAGAGCTTATTCCTCACCAGAACCAACAACAAGTGCAGGAACCGAACAAACACTCTCAATGAATTGGACTACTGGAATGTTTGGAAATGGTTTGAGTTTTGATGGTGCCAGTAATTATGTCAATATTTCTGATAGTCCAAGTTTGAACCCAACAAGCTTCACAGCTTCCGCATGGATAAAACCAATGGGTCCAATTTCAAGCTATCCATCTATTTTATCGAAAACTAACAGTTTTTTCACTTTACAGACATGTGCGGAAGGCGAGGCAAATGGAACTTCCGTAACTTTCTGGATTAACAATCAAGGGAACGGCAACACATGTATGTCCAATACTTCGATTTACTATGGTAATTGGTATTTAGTAACTTTAACATATGATGGAAGCACAGCAAAAGAATATTTCAATGGCCAACTTATGTATCAGCAAAGTTTCTCTGTTACTCCAAGTTCATCTACTTCTCTTACTATAGGTGGATATCCTGGTATTGGCAACAGGTGGAACGGAACCATCGACGAAGTACAAATCTGGAACAGAGCTTTGACAGCAAGCGAAATAAATGAATTGCATGAATCAAGCACATTTTCAACAACTGTCACAGGAAGTAATTGCCCGACAGGATTGGGAGCTGCGGACGTTACTTGTACTTTGTATAGGAATTTGACTTCTGTTACAAATCCTGACATTCCTACGGCTGGATATTATTACTATCTTTACAATACCTCAGGCGGTGCAAATTACACCATGTCGAGCATTTTGCTTCCAATCAATGTTACTCAAGGTCCTCAAGTCATTCTTCCGACTGTTGCTACAATTTTCTTGAATAGTTCAAAAGCTTGGTGGAACGACAGCGTCTATTCTTCCGGTTCTGCTGTTTACACGAACGGAACGATTGACAGCGGTGATACTTTCAACTTTTACTTGAACGGGATCAACCAGTGCAGCGGGACGACGAACAGCAACGGTGGATGGAGCTGCACTTTCCAGGCTCCCATAGAGATAAACAGCTATGAAGCTAAGATTTCTCTCGTAACTGCAGCAGCTTCAAACAGCACAACACTTCGTGTCTGGCCCAATTACGGAGCAACTCCTTCTGGAACGTCCGACCGAGCAGTCATTGAAGTTCCTTATTTTGTTGAAGACATGAACGGAAAACTGAAGACTGTCATTGTCCGCATCACGACTTGGAAGAGTTGAAGAGTTAATCTTAGTTTCATAATCTTAGTTTCATTTTCTGTTTTGTATTTTTGCGATTGATTTTTTACGATTACGGAAGCATGAACGTTTGTTTTGATAAAGACAACCTGCGGTTTTCTTGAAACTTTCCCTTTGCAAAGCATGTAGGCTTGCGAGCAGTGCAAGCAGATTATAACCAGCAAAATAACCAGCAAAAAAATTTTGGCTTGCCAGAAAGCGAATCATACACATTGTTGGTTAGAAAATATAGTTTCAAAAATATATATCAAAGTCAATATTCACAATCATTACAAAAATTTGCTGCTGTATTCGTCGTCGCTGTTTTCGTTATTTGCTCAAAAGATCAAATGCTCAATCCAAATTCTTTTCTTGCAACGTCACGAAGGATGCGAATTAAATTAACGAGTTGGCTTTTTTTGATTGAAATTGCCCCGACGCTGCGAAACTTGCTGCTTGCTCTGATCAAGTGATCATGCTTCGTTTGATTGACGCGTACTGTTTCCTCTTCGCCGATGTATTTCGGCTTCATGGTGTCCACCCAGAGCTTGTCGTAACGTCCCTGATCAATCCTGCCTACGAAGCGGCTCTTTCCAGTCCCGTAGAAAATTTTTGCTGGCCCTTTCTCATCATAGTTCACTTTCTTCTCCATCAGCATTCTTTCAAGAAGCTTGGTCACCGTGTGCCTGTTCAGTCCAAGATCTTCAGCAATGTCGGTTATTGTCAGTCCTCGTTCGCTCTTGTTGAGAATATCAAGAACACGCATCGCGTTTTTGGTATCATACTCCACATCTTCAGTAGTTCGAAACTCAATTCTACTTGGCATTACTCACACACCATCTATGATACAATATCAATTATTTATTGGAAGACCATCAATGTTTGCAGGTTAACATTATCTAATAAATTATTACTACTACTCGATGTATATATATTAAAGTGAACTACCCACTCATTAATGAGTGAGCTTCCTTGTTCATAGACTGAACATGCCGTTTAGGTAGAGGTCCTGTCTTCAAAGGCTTAAAGGTTCGTTCCAAACCCAATAACAGTATATTTCTTGCAGAGTTATAGTCTCTTTCTATTTCCGGTTCTGTCATGAAATAGGGTCTTAGTTTTTGTTTGTCAGGTGTCGGGTCTTATCGTTTTTCAAACTCATCTTAAGCAACCCTAACCACTTGTTTCGACCAAGCTGTAATTCAATTCCGCTTGCCTGTGCTGGTGTTTTGTCTATTCCGTTATGCGTTCTGATGAAATTGTAGTAGTTTTTGAAACCTTTTGCCATTCATAAGGAGTTTGAATCCCAATTGATTATATGTGAAAGTTTTAAACCAACTTATACCTTTAAATCGTAATTTGCCAACTTTATTTTTATTCTTTTTCAATCTCGATAATGATTTTAAGTTAGAAAACAATCGATAAGATTCGTATTGTAGAACTTTTGCGTATATTTCTTTCAAGTCTGGATATTTTTCTTTTAATCGTGGTATAGAGTTTTGCAATTGATTTCTATTCAGCTTCTTTTGTTTGTTCAGATCTTCTAACATTTTATTGTAAACAAACCTGCATCTATCTAAAACAATCATCATTTTCTTTTCTTGTTCTTTTGATGGGTATAACCTGAATTTATAAGTTCTTCGCATTTTTCATTACCTTTTTATAGACATTGATAACTATATTTTAGTATCAACTAATAATATATAAAATTATCTATTAAAATATGCTTTAAGTTATTTTAACATTTCAATTACAAGTCAATTACAGGTAAAATTTTATGCAAAACAAAACGCTAAAGAAGATTACAAAATTCAAAACAGAACTAAAAATGTTTCTACTTCTATTCATCATTTATGCTTATTTCATCACTGGCTTTCATTCAGCGAATGAAGGAAGCGCATTGGCTCTAACAAAAGCGATTGTCGATGACAGAACACTTACAATTAATAACTATCGTGACTTGGCAAGTGTTGATGTTTCATTATATAAAGATCATTATTATTCGGACAAAGACATTGGCAGAGCTATTATTGGAATACCTGTTTACGTTATCGACAAGCTACTTGGTTTCACAATTGAGCATCAAATATTCTTTTCAATGGAACTTATGACTGCGTTCTTTTCCGCGGCTAGCGTCGTTTTACTTTACAGATTTGTGATATTTATGAAAGGCACTGCAAGAATCGCGTTAGTTCTTGCATTCGTTTATGGATTTGCAACTATACTTTTCAGTTTTTCAAAGACATTTTTTGCGCATCCGTATTCAGCTTTCTTCAACCTCTCTGCACTTTTCGCTCTTCTTCTTGCTATCAAGGAAATCAAAGAAAATGGAAAAAAGAAGGGAAAATACTTGTTCCTTTCAGGAATTTCTCTCGGATTTTCATTTCTTATGGAGTATACAAACGTCTTTGTGGTAGTCATAATCCTTTCTTTCTTTTTTTACAAAGTTCGTTTTAAGTTCCTTTTCAAGAGCATTCTTTTCCTAATATTCCCCTTTCTTGTCATTTCTTCAACGCTACTCTTCTATAACTACGCCATTTTTGGCAATCCTTTTGTCACGACATACACTTACCAGCTTTCATATGGAAACATACTTCAGACAACGTATTTCAGATACGATTTCTTGAGGGAAGGACTGAACGGATTGCTGGTTAGCAGATGGCGCGGCCTTTTCTATTACTCGCCAATTCTTCTGCTTTCGCTCATAGGCTTTTTACACTGGTTCAGAGAAAAGAACAGCGATAAAGCATTGCCAATTGCTCTGATTCTTTCTTTCCTTGCAATCTTGCTTTTTTATGCGGCAACTCCTGCTTGGCGTGGCGGAAATTCCTACGGTCCGCGTTATTTGATTGCTGTTATGCCATTTATCGTACTGCCAATGTGGAAGACTATTGAAATTTATAAAAGAAACAAAATTTTCTGGATAATATTTCTAATTTTATTTGCCTACAGCACAGCCTTCGCCGCCTTGGGGTCGTTCGTCGGCCCAGCCCCTGCCGAATCTTTCACAGACCCATTCTGGCAGCAGAACCTCCCTCTTTTCATGACAGGATTCCTTGACAGCTATCTCTATAGTGAAAACAAAGTCACCCTTTATCTTATGATTTTCATTTCTGCATTTATTTTAGAGCAAATATTGAAGGATTTTCTTTTCATCAAGTCAAGTAAATTGAAAAAACGTTAGTTTCTCCACTTGGACTTTTAACTATTTGTGCTTTTGATGAAGGAGAAAATGCTTTGAAGTTTTGATCACATAATGAATTATAATTAAAAACGTAGACTATTTTGCTTGAATTATTAGCAAAAGTTTCTTTATCGCAATTTTGCAAAACAACATAAGAATAGTTGTGTAGGTAAAAACTTACTGGCACGAAAAGGTTGATATCGTCTTCGAAAATTATTTTTACGGTATTGTCTGTGCTCTGCCTTATTATTTTAGCGACCTCTTCTTTGCAACACTTGTGAGTTTCAAAATATCCTGTTCCGCCCACTTCATAGTAAAATCTGAAGTAATTGTCAGCAATATATATTACGTTTTGGGTTACTAACAAGAACAAGAATATGATGATTATGTATCTAAATTTGTTTTTGAATATATCTGAAATCAATGTTGAAAGCAGAACGGAAACTGCCAGAAAAAGAAATGGCATGAAGAACATGAGATAATGCGAGTATAATCCTTTTGAAAGAGAAACAAAGGGAAGAGCTAAAAGAAAAAATACATTGGCGAATAAAAGAATTTTTTTGCTTTTTGAAAATTTATACAGAAGAAAGACTAAACTGACGATCCAAATGACATAAAGTGTTGGCATGTGAAGTATATTATCCAAAAATAATGGACTCATATCAGGATTTGTAAATCTCCATGGACCACTCAGGTTTTCTTTTATTAGTTGCATAACAAAGTTGAATCTGCTAGAGAAATTTATTGTTTGGTCTGAGTTTGAAAAGGACTTGGAAAAGTAATCAAACATTGTAAAACCATTTTTAAAATTGAAGAGAAGGATCGGAAAATATGCTAGAATGAACAGAACCAGAGCAAGCAAAAATAATTTGGAATACAGAATTTTCCTCCTGTTTATGAAATAAAATGCAAAAATAATTGGAGCTACAAGGATGGATGTGGGATGGCTTTGGAATGCCATTCCTAGGAAGAATCCTACCATCGGGACTAAATATGCCCTCTTCAGGCTTTTCATTAGGAGGTACAAAACAATCAAAACGAAGAGAGGGACGAAATTAACTTCCCATATCAACCTTGAGTGCGCAATTTGCCATGGCGATACCGCGACAAGTACAGCGGCAATCAATCCAACCATTTCGCTGAAATACTTCTTGCCGACAAGATAGGCCATCACAACTGTCAGGACGCCAATTATCGCTAAAATAAACCTTGAAAGGAAAATAGATACTCCGAACATCGAGCCTAAAGAAGCAAGAAGGTAGAAAAAGAACGGGCCAAAATATATTTGCGAGCCGATTAATGGAGTGTCTACATGGTGAATAATGTCGTTAGCTTTCATCATGTAAATTGTTGAGTCGTAATCGAGTCCAGGAACCCAACTTAAGCCGAAAAATCTCAAAACAACCGCTAGCGATAAAATTATGATAAGCAATTTTCTGCGATTCACCGACTCATTTATTTGATATAACTTTCTTCTAAGTTTCATTATTTATTTATAGCAAATCTGAAAACATTAAAAGCAACAAATTTGAAAAGATTAGTAGGAAAGTAACTATGAAAAATATGACTAAACTTCATTCCTCTTTCATACAGTTCTATCTCATTCCTTTCATAATTTTCGTCGCCGCCTTCCTGCTCAGAGTCATGTGGATCGGAACTTACGCGGGTCAGGACGAGGTGTACTACGTCGGATACGCGAGCGACATCCTGCATGGCAAGTCGTTTGCTAACGTCTTCCCCCCGCTTTTCGAGTTCATCATCCTTCCGCTCTTGTGGCTGACAAACGAGAACATGATGATTGTCCACATCTTCATGGCAGTCCTCGGCTCGCTGACTGTTCTGTTCGTCTACCTCATCGGCCGCAAGTTTTTCAACATGTGGGTTGGCATTGTCGGCGCGCTGCTGCTTATGTTCAACACAACTCACTGGTTCTTTTCCGCTTTCGGCATGCTTGACATTCCTGCTACTCTTTTCGCGACGTCGGCAATTTACTTTTTGTGGAGCGGGTACACGCAAAGAAAGGAAAAACTCTTGCTTGTCGGGGCGCTGCTGAATGTCGCTGCTGTTTTTACGCGTTACACAATCTTTCCTTCGGCCGCTTTATTCGGATACTGGCTTCTTTTCGATCGGTCTGCGCTTCGCAATAAAAAACTCTTGCTTTCTGTCCTTCTTCCTTTCATCGTCTGGGGAGTTTGGATGATTTATTTCATCACTCAAGTCGGCTGGCTTTGGAACTGGTGGCTGCAGTACGTCACTGGCCAGCTCAGCATAAACATTCCTTGGTATGAGTACTTCCGCGCTGTCCATTACGAATTTCTCTTGCCGATTTTGACATTCTTCTCGATCTTCACCTCGCTCTTTCTCATTGTCAACAAAATCATACTGTCGCAATATAAGAGAGGTCTGAGCTATCTGTTTCTCATTTTGTTCATCGGAGTCACTTACTACTTCAGCAGTTATTACTTCCAACCGCTGACAGAAGCGGCGATAGGATTCGCTGCCATCGCTCTTCCAGCAATTTATTTCTTCAACATTTCCGATATTCGCAAAATTTTTGGAAAAACTCATCTTCAATATTCAGACTTCAACAAATTCCTAATCTTACTAATTGCAACTGTCTTTCTTTTTTACAGTCCTCTTGGAGTAAAGTTTCCTCGTTATGTCATGGCAGCCCTTCCGGCAATCTATCTCTTGATCGGTGAGTTGTTTTACGCAATAAGGCAGTACAAACTTTTTCTTGCAGCAGCTGTTATTGTGCTAGTTTTGTTCGCTTTGACAAACGCATTCGACACGATTAACAAGCTTGTTGTTGATAAAACTATAAATGATGTGAAATTCGCTTCTCAGAAATATATTAACGATAATTCTCCGCAATGTTCGCAAGTTTACAGCAAGACTTGGTATGGTTTCTATTATCTTCGCAACAGGATAACCGATCTTCCGGCTGATTTGAATGGCCTCAACAGCATCATTAAATCAAAGTGCTCTTGCCCGCCTCAATACTTCATTGTAGAAGGAGCTTTTGATAGTAAGTTCCTTAACATGACTACGAAGGACAGGTCCTTCCAACAGGACAGCATAAACTTCCATCTTACATGGCAGGGAATAACCTCAACTCCCGTTCCTATTGCTCCAGTTGATGTTTACAAGATTAATGACAATGTTATCATGCAGCAATGTGGATAAATTTCTTATCTATCTTTCGTGTTAAAAACAACAGATAGCTTTAAATATAAAATCATGTAATATGATAATATGAAAAAGTATGAAAATATGAAAATTGAGCAAAAATATGCTAAAGTTGGATGGCGCGGACAAGTAGTCATACCTAAAAGAATGAGAGAGGAGGAAGGTATTGCACCTAATCAAATAGTTAGAATAATTAAAGAACCGGGACAGATTGTGATCAGAAAAATGACCAGCGCAAAACTCCCTGAGGATACTATATTGGAAATTTTTAGCAAGGCAAAGTTCACTAATAGAGACTGGGAAAGAATACATAAAGAAAGGGAGGAAAGATGAGATACTGCGCAGACACATGGTTCTTTATTCAGTTGGCTAATGGACATCCTAAAGCTTTAGAAATTTGGAAGGAAATTAAAGACGGAAAAGGTCGATTGGCAGTTTCAACAGTTGTGATTGCAGAAACTATCAAGCAACTTTTAAGGAAAAATTTGCAAAAAGATTTGGAATCTCTTTCTAACGCTTTCGGAACTTCTGAAAAAATAACTGTGGTCGACGTTACTAATGAAATAGCGAACGAGGCAGGAAAGTTTTCCTATTCTCAGGATATGCCTATAATCGATGGCATAATACAAGCCACCGCTATATCAATGAATTATCCGAACATACTCACTAACGATGAGCATTATAAACCTGCCGAGCGACAAAAGCTGATTAAGAGAGTTTTTTGGTAAAACTGCTTTCATAGCTCCAGTTGATGTTTACAAGATTAGCGATAATGTTATCAAACAGAACTGCCCTTTTTCTTAGAAAATGTAATTAGAAAATGATACATTTAAATATAAGAAGAACTAAATAGATCCTATGGCCGCAAAAACCATTACTATAAATATCAGAGAGGATGTTGAAAAAAAATTGAGGCAAATTGCTGCAGCAAGATATGGAAAGAGAAAAGGTTATTTGGGAAAAGCTGTAACCGAAGCTGTTGAGGAATGGGCCCGAAAAAAGGAAGAGACAGATGTTAATGCAAGAGCTTTGGCAATGCTTAAGAAAGGATTCAAGATGGGCAAGATAAAATGGAAAAGTCGTGATGAACTGCATGAGCGATGAACTGTTCTTTGATACCAACATCATAGTTTACGCTTACGATAGTTCTGAACCAGTGAAGCAAAATGTATGTGTACAGTTTTTAACGAAAGTTTATGAAAAGGGAATTGCTGGTGTGATTTCAAATCAGGTGCTTGGAGAAGTTTTCAAAGGACTTACAGAAAATATAGAAAAGCCCATAAGTATTGAAGACGCCAAACTGATCATCGAAAATATGGTGAACTCAGATAGGTGGTTAAAAATCAATTACGATCACGAAACAATCAAAAAAGCCATTTCCATCGTAAAACTCACTAAGGTTTCTTTTTGGGATGCTGTTATTGCTGAAACAATGAAGGAAAACGGTATTGATAAAATAATTACAGAGAATGAAAAAGATTTTCAAAAAATCCCTGGATTAAAGATAATAAATCCTTTTAGGCAAAAGTAATTGAGAAAATAAAACTGCTTTCATTGCTCCTGTTGATATTTATAAAATTAATGATAATGTCATTAAGAGTGAATGCGAATAAATAAAAAATTATTAAAGTAAAACTTTATATACTAGTAAAATAAGTAAGAAAAGTATGAAAGAAAGAAATATAGAGGATATTGTTAAAGTTTCAACAAAAGGACAAATAGTACTTCCTAAGGATATAAGAAAACGATTGGGTATTATTCCTGGTAAAAAATTAGCTGTAGCAGTAAAAAATAAAGAAGTTATTTTGAGAAAAATAGAAACACTGAGCTTGGCCGAAATAAGCGAAAGAGTAAGTGATGTTGTTGAAAGAGAGAAGATAGATGTTGATAAACTGATAGATGAGGCTGTTCAATGGGCCAGAAAACAAAAGTAGTTTTTGACACCAATGTTTGGATTGCTATAATTTTTAATAAAACTTTAGGTCAGGAATTTAATAATTTATTTGAAAACGAAAAAATCGAAGTTTTTGCTTCAGAAAAAATTTTAAAGGAATTGGCAAGAATTTTAAATTATCCGAAAATTGTATCTTATTTTCGAAAAGTTGGATTAACTTCCGAAAATTCTTTAAGGGAAATTAGCAAAAAAGTTACTATTGTAAGTCCTGTGGAAAAAATATATAAAATAAGAAAAGATCCTTCGGACAATATTTTTTTAGAATGTGCAATAGAAAGTAAAACAAAATTCATTGTCAGTGGAGACAGGCATTTGCTCAAGCTTAAAAAATTTAGAAATATCAAAATCCTCACTCCAAGAGAGTTTTTAGACATTTTTGCAAAATTAACTTAACATTTAAGAATGTGGATAAATTATTGGAAAGCTATATTCTATTGAAGAAAGTTAAAGAAAGGTAAAGAAAATCTAGAAAATCAAGAATAGAAATCTTTATAAGAAGTTTCCTATATTGTAAACTTATAAAATAGAAGTTTATCGAATTTGTTACCCTAATAGTAACCTTTTTAAAGACCAAATACTATAGTATGAATATGATTCCGAAATATGCCCAAAGATTGTATGGATTGTTGTGGAATAAATTTGGGGAGGATGCGTTCAGCACCAGGCAGTTGGCTTTTTTAGAAGTATTTATGTCAAAGGCAATGAAAAGAAAGTTGTTGTTTATTTTGTGCGAACAGGGATGGATTAAAAGAATAGGAAGAAGCAATTATGTTTGTTTAAATCCAAATGTGATAGTTGGCAATTTTTTCAAGCCAAGGGTGTTGGATTTATTGAGAAAAACCAAGATGAAATGGTGTTTTTCTGCCTTGAACGCATTAGAGGCCTATTCTGATTTTTCTGTCGAACATAGAAGCTGGATCTCCAGCCCATTTTACATAAAAATATTTAAAAAAGATTTAAAGAGGTGGATAAAGTTATTCAAAAAATATGAAATTCCGATATTAGTAAATGAGGGCAAACCTCAGTTGGGAGAATATGTTGTTTTAATCCCAAAAAAGGCTTTCACTGTAAAAACAGTTAACAATTATCCTGTGGAATCGTTGGAAGAAGTAATTGAATTTGCTAAGAAAAGAACTTTTGAATTTGCATACGAATTAGATTATTTGAAGGGAAAATATGGCAGAACAATTTGAGCTGCGTGAAAGAGAAATATTTAGAATATTTGAAAAAATAAAGAAATTTTCAAAAATCGTTTTAGTAGGAGGATATGCTTTAAATGCTTATACAGAATTTCCAAGGTTTTCAGTAGATTGTGACTTAGTTGTTCAAGATGGCAATAATACGTTAAATATTTTGACAATTTTAAAAAAAGAAAAATTTAAAACAATAGAGGAGCAAGAGAGTTTTGTTAGACTCGAAAGGAGAATTGACAATAGTAAGGTTGGCATTGATCTTTTGATTGGAAAAATAATTGATAGGCTAAGTGGCATTGTATTTGAATTTTCTGATATTTTTCAGGAATCAAAAATAATGGAATTGGTAGCTAAATCAAACCCGGAACTTAAAACAAATTTTAGAGTAGCTAGTCCAGAAGTTTTATTTCTCATGAAATTTGCATCACTAAGAAAACAAGATATAAGAGATATCTTCATGCTATCTTCCCATAAATTGAATAAAAGCAAAATAAAGAACCTGATTAAAAAACATTTTTCCGATACTTTATTCAATGCTAGAAAAGAAGAATTGAAGAAACTGATGATGAGCAAAGGTTTTACGAATTCTCTTCAGGGCGTTTACGGCAAATTGCCTGAAGAGTTTGTAGAAAAAAATAAAAGGCTTGTTATGACTTTTGTCAATTTCTGAATTTTATTTCCGTAAAAGTCCATCGCTGCTGATTCATTTAATAAATGAGAACGCCATTGAGAACAAATGTGGATAAATTTTTGAAAAGCTAATTTATTGTATGTAAAAAGGAAGCAAGATAGAAACTTTTATATACCATGTATACCATGTAATTACTTAAGAGTAATGATAAATTATGGTCGAAAGAAAAATTGCACAATATGTTGTGAACTTGGAAACAGAACTTTATCCGAGCACTACACAAAGTTACGCCTTCGAACTTTCAAAAGAGCATTATCAGTCATCGCTAATGAAAGCCGCTGATAAATATCTGAAAATTGGCTCTCTGATTGATAAGTTCAGGAAGAAAATTGTATCGGATTCTGATTTGGAAAGATTTGCTGAATACGAATCAAAAAGAGAAGGCGGAGTTCATTTCGGAGGAGGTATCGATTGCAAAATAAATTCCGAAACTTCTCCACTGGATTATGAATTTATTCACAAAGATAGGGCGAATTATAATCCACCATTATGGGCTAAGATAGGAAGCTCGGTAGGAGTAGCACTTCTGGCTACTGCTGGCGGGGCCTCAGCTTTTTATCACGGTCAAACAGCTGCGATGCAAACTCAACTGAGTCAGTTTGTTAACTTTCTAATAAAACAATACGGTAAAGATGCTCTCCCTTCAGTTTATGCTCAAAACACTTATGGTGTTATTAAGGTTGGAATGGTGACAGTTCCAGTGACTCGAGATGGCAAAATAAGTCCTGGTGAATATGATAAAGATTCTATTCCCAATCGATATTTAGTCTTCTATAACACAACAAATGTTTTGCCCCAAGGATATATTTTCGTAAAAAATGATGGTACATGGACATATTTTGGAATGGATTTTCCAACTGACAAATGTGGCCAAAGGAATTTTGTCTTATCGTTTGATACTCATAATGTCGGCCAAAAAGGTGATGTGCCTCCCAACACTCCAGGCGCTTATAACTTAGCTTTACTAATGAACGGGAACAGTGTTAATCAAAGTACTACTCTACAAACTGCTAAAATTGGAACACCATTTGATGTACACCAAAAAGGAAAAGATTACGATTGGCAATATTATTGCGGCCCATCTTCTCAAAGTCCCGATAATCATACACAAATTGAGGTCCAAGTCTTGACTAAAATATTAACCAAATATTCTAATGATATTCACTTTTTGTCTAGTTTTGGAGTGCAAAATAGTTATGTGTTAACTTCACCTAACTATGCTGAAGATTGGGGTCATCTAGTATTTTTGTCTTACACTATCCCAACCAACACAACAACTACTTCAACTACACAATCATCTCAAACATCCGTCATACCAACAACTTCCCAGATTCATATTACAGAAACAGGAACTCCAACAAAGGAACCGATGAACGATCAGGCCTTACTAACGACTGCTGGCCTTGCAGGCGTGTCAGTCGGTGCGTTAGCTCTTGGAATTTACAGGTATAACCGACATAAAAAAAGAAGCATTTAGAAGCTGAAAGAAAGCTTTTATGCAGAAAAATCAAAGTAATAATTAATGAATCTAAAAGAAAATTCGCTAATATATTTAATTTTAATAATTTCCATAGTTCTTAATCTTTACTTCGTTTACTCACAATTCTACTCAACGAAATACTACAGAACTTCTAGCGAATGTTTGGAGCAGCTTAGAGGAAGCAATAAGGATTATGTTATGTGCTGTCAAGCACAGGCATCCAATGAAACTGTTCCTGCTAAATTTTACGTTTGCAACGGCAAAATGACATTCAATCCAAATGATCGCATCTTCATTTCGGTAAATCTTCAAAGGCTGAACAAAAACTTTGATCCTTATTTTGTCTGTGGGACTACTGAGTTAAACGAGGAAAATATCGGATATGGACGATACACTCTCTTTCAACTAACTTCAAATTTAAGTGTGACATGCTCAACCCAACTTTCCCAATTGCTTTATTATCATTTGGACACAGGAGGCACCATACCGAGTACTTCCGGCCCGATAAAAATCGCCGAGGTGAGAGCTTTTCCGAATGGAAACTATACTTCCCCACAAGACTTCTTCAATAATATCGACAAATCAGTCGTAATTTTCAATTTAACCGGTGATGTTACTTGAGGAAATTATATGGTGGAATTACCTTACTGATGATTCTAATTTTTGTCTTTGCAGAACTTTTAATATCAAGTCATTTTGCTCAAGCATTTGCGACAGGTGATGGTGTTGGAGGTTTAGGAGCCCATGGCGGAGTTGGAGGAGCACCTGGAGGAGGACCTGGAGGAGCATCACCTAGTGGTGGAGTAGCACCTGGAGGTGCCTCAACTAAAGGTGCCTCAACTGGTGGACAGGGTCCTATGGGACAGCCATCTGGTGCCACATCTACTGGTGCCGCACCTACTATGGGATCAATTTCACCAAGCATTAGTAGAATGCTATTATCTTACAAAACTGTTACAGTTATAGGAGTTAATGCTTATCAGGTTGCTGCATTACAAGCTACTTTTACTAAAGCTATTGACACGTATACATCTGTTACTCCTGGTTTCGATCTCAACACCTTTGACGTTACTATTGGGACTATCTCATACCCTGGCGGCGGCGGTCATGAGGGAGGAGGATGTGCGCCAGGTTCAACTGCTTCCTGCACTGACCAATACGGCTGTTCAGGAACTGCAATATGTCAAAGCAATAAGCAATGGGTATGTACAAATCTTCAAGAATACACAGTTCCTGCATGCTTAGGATCTGCAGCAGCATGCAGCAG
>Ga0315280_10001209_pt1 | contig 45161 bp, 44 predicted proteins | sample YL17G06_40_MG_FD_203697 | JGI IMG/M metagenome (GOLD analysis project Ga0315280, IMG submission 203697) | Sediment microbial communities from Yellowstone Lake, YNP, Wyoming, USA - YL17G06_40 | ecosystem: Environmental > Aquatic > Freshwater > Lake > Sediment | place: USA: Wyoming | collected... | reverse complement strand
ATGACAATACTCAACTTCATGTTCGAATTGCACTCTCCCAAGTTTCTTGCAGCTCTGCAGCTACTTTCTCGCAAGTGCAGTTTTCATGCACAAATCTTGACCCCTCTTCGGCAACCTGATCCATGTCCTCCAGCGTTTTCAAGAGTGCCGAAACTTCTGCCGCGGCCTTTTCCATATTGGTCGACAACAGAAAACCGTAAGTTCCGCGCAGAGGCGTCTGCTCCGACGCCTTAAATGCTGCAACCGGAGTGCCACATGCCAGACTTTCCTGTATGGCACCGTCAAACCATCCATCAATGTCATAAACCTGAATAGGCGAAAAAGTCAAGGCTGATACTTGATAATATCTAGGCAGGTCACTATAGGGGATGTAGCCGTGGAAAGCTATGTGTTCCATCAGCCCTAACTTTTGAGCTAGGTAACGGCAATAACGGAGACCAGGTCCATCCCCTATCACGTCTAAGACCACATCTTTCGTCTGATGCAGAAGATTTCGCAAAAGGTGAAGCAAAAGGAAAGGCGATTTTTCTCCGTAAGCCGTTTCAGGCCTAGGGATCCTGCCCACGTACAACAAGCGACGTGAATCGCATCGTCTGCGCCTGCTGAAAACCTGAGGGTCTACGCCTGGAACAGGAATCTTAACCGCCCTTTCCATGACTCCCAATTTTCTGTACAGAGCCTCCTCAGGCTCGTAACTGTAAAGAATGCGATCAGCCTTTCTCAATGCCAGAAGGCATGGTAAGTAAAGCACCTTACGCAAGGAACTGTTGTTGTACCCGTGAAGCTGCGTGATCAGTGGACGTTTAAGCTTATTCCTAACAAAGAAAGCAGTGTAAGGAAACGAAAAGAGATAGTAATTGTGAAAATGCACTAAATCCGGCTGGTCATCTAACATCTCTTGAATAACATCATTTGGATTGTGATCGTTGCCGAAACGGTGAAATGGTGGAAAACGAAACTTCACAGGAAAAATCTTGAGTGTTCCAGCATCATGCAGACTGTAGATTTGGCACACTTTGATTTTCTGGTGAAACGTGTAAAGCAATGCGTTCCAACTCTTTTGCCTGCAAAAGTGGAGGTACTGAAGCGAAAAATGCTGTCGAGTGAGCTTATCCTTAACCGTCCAACCGCTGAAACGCTCGTCGTGGAGGAGGAGCGTCAAAATCTTCGTTACCACCACCTCAACTTCTTGGTGATGTAATGCCAGGACAAGGCAAGCCAGCTGAACGTCAACAACGTCATTAACAGTAAGCGAGTCCACCCAAGTGGGCCATCAGCGAAAGAAACAGCCACATTGAGCGTCCAAGGATACGGAAGCCAAAAGAAAGCTATCACAGGCACATGCACCAACACAAAACTCAAAAGCAGCAGCCACAGCAGCTGAGCCTTTTTCAAATCTCGAGGATTCTGAATGAAAACACTCAGGGCGAAGAAGGCAAACAGGAAAACGAGGTTCTGTTCAGAAACCCAAGCCCGCGTCGTAAACAACGTTAGCAACAGAAGCAACGACCACTGTACAGTTACCGCGAAATCAGCATTAGGGCCTATTTCCCACAAGCTGAAAGGCATTCGCGAGCGAAGCAGCAGCGCATACACACCTATACACGCCGGGATCCAAATATAAATAAAAACCCAAGGCGGCTGAAGACCCCTGCTTACAACATTATTTAATAAAGTGAACGTATTGAAAGGACTGGCTGCTCCGTACGGGAATGCTGCTTGGCTGTCATACGAAGGATTCATAGTTACAACGTGATAAACCAGCGCGTTGTACAGATTGGAAACTGGCCAGCTGAACACGATCATCGGTATGAAAGTGAAAAAACCCGAAAGGCCGACTGTCAACAAGGAAAATGCAACAGCAACCTTCACGTTGCGAGTGGACCTGTAAAGAAATATGGAATACAACGGTGCCAACACAAGCGGGAAAACCTTGAGAACTGAAGCAACTGACAAATACAAGGAAGAAAGCTTCCAGTTGCTTTTGAGAGTGTAAACAGAGAACAAGGCAAAGAAAAGCGCGATGCTGTCGAACATACCCCAGACAGTGCCCACTGCAATAATGAACGGACAAAACAAGAACAGAAGAAAGGCTTGTGAAGCGATCTTTTCAGTCATTCGAGTCTTCAAGATATTATAAACCAGCAGAGCAGTAGCCAGCTCTGCCAATATGATCGGTATCTTCAAAGCAAAAACATAAGCATACAAATTATTCGGAGCCACTAGCGAAGACAACAAATACATTTCACCGCTCATCAGACCCCAAGGCGGCGGGTATCCTATACCTGGAACAATTCCGTAAATATGCGGATGCGTCGTTGCAGCGAATATGTCCTGAAGAACATATTGACCATACGGCGTTATTCCCCTTGTCACAGCCGCACCTACAGCCATAAAGACTCGCATGTCGAACGGATGGCTCAAAAAAGGTGCAAGAAACACTCGCAGCAATATCCCTATTGCCAGGTATGCGCGTTTGGGCAAAACGCTCATCGAGTGCTTAATGTAATTCATAGAGGTCAAGCCGTAAGTGTGGTTTGTTCAATAGCGCTTTTGATTGGAAAGAGTATTAAATATTATGTATTGCGAATCATGACACCAAATTTCCAGAAACGCGATTTGACGTTAACAAAAAACGCAGGCCCATTGACCGTTAGCTAGAGTTCACGTCGATTGTCACACCGAAATTCGTTATACCATTGATATTGGGGTCCACCGTCAGCGTCAGCAAGACAGCCACCATCTGCCCAGGTTCAACAGCGGTTCCTGAATAATTCCACGTGACCGTCATATAGTTCAAAGCCTCAACAGGAGTCCAGCCGTAAACACTCATGGCCAGAACTGTGCTTCTTTCACCCTCATTCCTAACGTAAATCGTCACATTCTTCATTTCCCCAGGTGAGAGCATTCCCCAATTTATCGACTCAATCTTACTCATACATTTAGCATCTGAGTAAACATCAATACTCTCGCCGAAGCCAACAGACTCCTGAATGCTGGCAGCATCCAGATATCCATCACCGTTAGAATCAGAAAACTTAACCACAGCCGCTTGACCGAACAGGCTCCAGCTTTTGTAGCTTGCCAACAACCTTGAAGCTGCAAGGGTTCCTGAGCCGCCAAGTCCGCAAGCAATCAGAACCCACAGACCTTGGTCAACATCATGATACAGCGTTACGATGCCATAATCGGCTTTCACTCTGCCCAAACCGTCACGTTCAATTCCATAAGAATGTCCAGTGGAAGCAACGTGTATAAAGTCTGTTCCATTTGGGGCCTTGTCAAAATAGACAGGTAATATTCTGGCTCCAGTACTGTTTCTCAGATTATTGTAATACCATGTAACTTGGTTTACACCGGGACCGCCAACAACGATTAGATTGTTTCCCAAGGCAGGAAAGCTAATCTGTCCGCTGCCGCTGTCGTAAACTGAGATATAATCATCCAACGTCGAGGACAATGCACCTCCACCAGCATCCAAGCCGAGTTGGGCTGCGACCATTATGGCTCCCATTACGTCCATTGTGTGTGCACCGCCACATGGACCATGCCCAACACTTGAGGCAACCACAACCGAACAGTTCATTAAGCCGCCGGAAGAAATAAACGGGCGCGAAAAATCCTTAAAACTGTAAACTTCAGGGCCGAGGTCACTTGAAAAGGCGGTCAAAGAAATCTGCGAAGCGATTGCCAAGAATAACAAGACATAGGCCTTTGACCATCGGCGCCTAGATGTAATTTTCTGCTTTATCGCTTTCCATTTCGGCAGTAATGCAGTTGAAAGTAACCCAAACCCGAGAGGGCTTAAAACATTGATTGAAAACTGTGTTCCTGAAGTTTCAACAATGGAAAGATCGTTCAACAATCCGTCACCGTTAGTATCGCTGTATTTTACAATGGCAGCACATCCGCGGAGGCTCCAGGCTTCAAACTCGGAGACCACTTTGCAGGAAGCCCAAGTTCCAGACCCTCCTAACCCTGCCAAAATCAAAATATGACGACCGCCATCCTGGAACGTTAAAACAACGCCGTAGTCGGCTTTCACTCTGCCTAAGGCGTCACGTTCAATTCTGTAAGAATGTCCAGTGGAAGCAACATAAATGTAATCTACTCCATTCCCGTCCTTTTCGAACAAAACAGGCAGCACTTTGGCTCCGGAACTGTTTCTCAGATTATTATAATACCAAGTAACCTGATTGACACCAGGACCGCCAACAACCACCAAATTCGAAGAAACATCCTTAAGCTCAACTTTCACAGTGCCAAAATCATACGATGAAACATAATCATCCATAGTTGCGTCTAACATGCCACTGTCCGTCTTTAACCCAAGTTCGGCTGCGACCATTATGGCTCCCATTACGTCCATGGTGTGTGCACCGCCACATGGACCATGTCCAACGCTGGAAGCAACGACAATCGAACAATTCATCACTCCGCCAGAAGAAACAAAAGGCCTTGGGAGACTGTCAAGTCCGAGGGTATCCCCACGTACGTGAGAGATCGCTCCATAAAGCCCAAGAAATAGTAGCGAAACGGCTGTGAGAACTAGAAATATTCGTATCCTTCTTTCTAGATGGAAACTTCTGAATGGATTGAAGGTTTCCATGTTTGATCCTTTAAGCTCCAAGCTCGGGTCGAGTTAAGAGTCAGAGAGTATCTGATATATTAATAAATCTTATTGTTCAAATGTCTGACAAAAATACACATGACTACAGATCGCCCGGGAGTCTACTAGATTACATTACCAGCAAATCCAAGTCAAGGACTTTTCAAAGAAAACTCGCTATAAACTTATTAAATCATCCAATCCCATTCTTGGCAGTATTGGAGGAAAACAAACGTTCGCTGTAGGTCACATAGCATTCGCATACCTCTCAAGTAAAGCTTCGGCATACCTGCTGAAAACAAAGTTCAATATTCCAACAGCCTTGACATTGTCTGTTATCCCTGACATTGATATTCTCTTTCGTATTCTTTTTCCATTTCTTGAACATCGGGGGCCAACCCATTCGCTGATAGCGGGACTCATAGTGTTCACTCCATTTTTTGTCATTTACCGTAGAAAGGCAGTGCCCTACTTCGTTGCTCTAGTTCAACATTCCTTAATCGGTGACTACATTGCAGGGGGTCCCCTCGGAACTCAACTTCTATGGCCAATAACCACGCAATACTTCGGTATGACCATAGACATAAGAAGCCCAATAAACGTGACAATAGAATGGATAATATTTCTCACGTCAATGATAATCATGTTGAAAGCAAAAGATGTGGCAACGTTCTTCCGACAACAGAAGTCAAACCTGATCCTAATAATTCCAACAAGCACAGTATTGTTGCCACCATTTCTAAGCTATCCATTATACGTGCCTATTTGGCTAATACCGCCACACGCAGTCTATATAGCCATCTTCTTAGCAGCCATCTTCATTGAACTCCCTCAAGTCCCCGAGCTAATTAGAGATAAATCTTGGGTCCCATTTTCGACAAGAAGAGCATGTTATGAAGGTGGAGGCGGTCTCTTACCGAGAACCACTGACAAATCCAGAACTTGATTGCCTCTTGCAACTTTCACGATAGCTGTTTCTCCTGGCAACGTCTTTTCCTCCAGATAACTTGACATCTCATCTCCATTTCTGATACGTGTAAGATTAATCGCAATTATCACATCGTCGACTCTCACGCCTGCATTGGCAGATGGGCCTCCTGACACGACTACACCAACTCTCCAGCCATAGGTCACGCTTGCATGCATTTTCTGAGCTGTTTCATAATCCATGTCCGCTCCCTGCACTCCCAAGTAAGAGTGGCCATCATAAGTGCCGAATTTTATCAGCCCGAATATTTCCTTCCTTATCGTGTTAGACGGAACAGCGAAGCCTAAACCTTGAGAGTCGGCAACTATCGCTGTCGTTATTCCCACAACCTTGCCTTCATAGTTCAGCAATGGTCCTCCAGAGTTCCCTGGGTTTATGGGTGCACTTGTTTGGATGACGTTTGCTATTGAAAAGCCTCCTGTAAACTCTTCCTCACTTATTGTTCTCCCAAGTGCGCTTACCACGCCCGTAGTCATTGAGCCAATCAGCCCATACGGGTTGCCCACTGCTAGCACAGGGTTGCCGACCTTCAACTCTGAAGAGCTTACAATCTCAAGTGGCTTAAATTGATCGTGCGGAGCCCCAATGACTGATAGAACGGCCAAATCTGCGTATGGATCTGTCCCGTTTACCACGCCTGCGTACCCGTTTCCATCAGAAAAAGTGACGCTTATACTTGTTGTTCCATGAACAACGTGATTGTTAGTCACCACAATCATTGATTCGCTGAAGTTGTAAATGAAACCTGAGCCTTGAACTGTTCCACTACTTGTCACTCCGCGAATCAGAACGACTGAGTCTCTCACTCTTTCGTATATCTCAGACAGGGCTGTAGCGTTTTGGTAGATCGTGATGTTCTGGTTGTAGACAGTTTGGTTGCCCGAGATCTGGGAAACTTGATTTTCAAGGTTTGAAATTTGATCTTCAAGACTGTTCATTTTCCGCAGAAATATGTAAGAGCTCGCAATTCCTCCAACAATCAGTCCTGCCACGAATATTAGGATTAGAAAGGCTGAGGAAGACCCAACACCACGCTCACCCATACTACTCACCATATCCTAATAAAAATTCACTAAACCTTCTTAAAAGTTCCGCAAAATACGGTTCCAGCAATTCTTCAAACAGTTTCGTCATCACTAAAAACGCAAGAGGCAATGCTGCTGATACTGCGAGAATAAAGGGATATGAAGGTGAGGTGTCATACGGCTCATTGTAAAATTGTTTACGATTTTGCTGCAGCTTGCTTCAATTCTTCTATTGACGTTTCATCTTCTATTGTCGAATAATCTCCTAGAGGCTTGTTGGCAATTATTGCTTTAATAACTCGCCGCATTATTTTGCCGCTTCTTGTTTTAGGCAGTTTGCTTACAAAATATATTTCGCTCAAAACCACTATTGGACCTAAGGTTTTTCTAACCAGCTCTCTCAATGTCTGTTTTAGAGCGTCATTCGGCTCGTAACCGCCTCTTAGAACGACAAATGCACATGCCGTTTCGCCCCTTAGAGAATCTGGGCGGCCGACGACTGCTGCCTCAGCAACGCTTGGATCTTGTAGCAGAGCGCTTTCAATTTCAATGGTGCCGATCCTGTGAGCAGAAATCTTGATGACTTCATCAACTCTGCCTAGGAACCAAATGTAGCCGTCATCATCTTTCATTGCCGCGTCTCCAGTGGTGTAGACGTGGGGAAACCTGTTCCAGTAACTTTCCACGTATCGTTCATGATCTCGCCAAAGAGTCGGTGTTAAGCCTGGAAAGGGTTTTTTGACGACGAATGTTCCCTCAACACCAGCTGGAACTGGTTTGCCTTTTTCGTCAACTATTTCTGCGTCGACTCCTGGAAGCGGGATTGTCGCAGAACCCGGTTTTATTGGCAGCATTGCAATTCCATAAGGGTTGCCAACCAGCGGCCCGCCTGTTTCCGTTTGCCACATGTGATCGATGACAGGGATTCTGTCGTCAAAAACCTTTTTTTGAAGCCATTCCCAGACTGGGGGATTCAAAACTTCGCCTGCACACGCAACAAGTCTAACAGAGCTCAAATCGTGTTTTTTGGGATACTCATCACCGTATTTCATCAGGGCTCGAGCACCCGTTGGTGATATCCAGAGTTTCGTTACTTGATTTTTCTCAATTATCTGCCACCATACATCTGGAGTCGGGTGGTCCGGGATGCCTTCATACATTATTGTTGCGCAGCCGAAGAGAAGAGGCGCATATACAACGTAGCTGTGGCCAACAATCCAACCGATGTCTGAAGTGGACCACCATACATCTGTTTCATGCATGTCATAAACCCATTTGCCCATGGCATAAATGTAGACTTGATAGCTTCCATGAGGCTGAACTGTGCCTTTAGGCTTAGCCATAGTTCCTGACGTGTACAGGATAAATGCAGGCTCGTCCTGCACGCATCTTCTCAGCCTCAACGTTCACTCCTTTGGCTCTCTCTATGGCTTCTTCCCACAACATGTCTCTTCCAGAAGTCATCGGCGGATCTCTGCTGCCTCGTTTCAGTACTATTACTTTTTCAACCTTTTTCCCGCTTGTTTTGATGGCTTTGTCCACAACTTCTTTAAGGCTAACAACATTTCCACGTCTATAGCCGACATCGGCCGTCACAACAACCTTCGATTCTGCATCATCAATTCTGTCTGCCAAGGCTCCGTAGCCAAATCCCCCAAAAACAACTGAGTGGATCGCCCCTATTCTCATAGTTGCCAACATTGCGACTGCTGCCTCGGGGACCATAGGCATGTAAATAGTCACTCTGTCGCCTCTGCGAACCCCTGAGGTTTTCAGGGCAGCGGCGAACTGCTTAACCTTGTGTAAAAGCTGGCTGTACGTCAAGACTTGTGCTGGGAAGCCTTCACCGTTCTCCCATATTATTGCTGCATGATTACTTCTTCCTTTTTTGATGTTGTTCTCCAGACAATTGTAGGCCAGATTTGTTATCCCGCCTTCAAACCATTTGAAGTTCGGATAATTCCATTCGAACACTTTGTCCCAACGTTTAAACCAATGCAGATCCTCAGCAATTTCTCCCCAGAAGTCCTCAGGATCTTCTAGGGCTCGTTTAAGTATCCATTTCAGTTGCGGTGGATATTCGATTTTGCAGACCTTCAATGCCGTTTCTTCAGGCGTTGACATATCCAAACACCTTAGAGTTTTGCCGCTACATTCCCAAAATTCGCTAATAAATATTTTGATTCTCAATCTGTAGGATTCAACAAGGCATTGAAGCTATTTTCTTCTGTCAATTATGTCCAAAGCTTCCGGTCCAGTGCCGATCAGCACGATGGGAGTTCGTGTTTGTTTTTCAATATTGCTTATGAATTGTTTTGCTTCTTTTGAAAGTTCTTGGTAGTCTTTTACACCTTTACATTCTGGATAAACGCAATCAAGTTTTGTCAGTGCTACTTGCGTTGCACCGTTGATCATTATGGCTTTCTTGGCCAGTTCAGAGTTGAATGGTGCTGAGCGTCTGTCTCGGCCTGTTCCGGCAGCTGTTTCGAACCATCCGCGTTTCAATGCTTCTTCCTTTGGTATCTCTCCGGGCAAGGGGCCGGTGCCTACGCGTGTTATGAAGGATTTGAGCACTACTATGACGCCGTCGATTTTTGTTGGTCCTACGCCTGCTTCTGAGCATATTGCTGATGCGCTTGTGTCTCTGCTGGTTACGTATGGGTAGGTTCCATGGAAAAGTGAGAGCATTACTCCTTGAGTTCCTTCCAGCAGGACTTTTCTGTGTTCGTCTATTGCTCGGTTTGTTTCCATTGACACGTCTGTGAGGTAGGGCTTAAGTTCTGGGATGTCCTTTGCGAGTTTTGCTGTTCTGCATACGCGTTCTTCAATAGCTGGTCCTACGCCCCAGCCTGTTGTGCCCAACCCTTTCAGATGTGCACTAGTCTTGTCTTGGGTTGAATGTTTTTCTTCAATTATTGAAGCTTGGTTGTCCACGCGTATGCGGTTCTTCACGTTGGTTTCCTTAACTTCTTTGAGAAACTGTGCAACGTGAACGTTTGCGCCTGCGGCAATCAGCAAGCGGCATTTCTCATGAACGAAGCCTCCTGGAACCATGTGCAAAGCGTATCGTTTCCCCTTATGCCAAATAGTGTGTGCGGCGTTAACTGAACCTGTTCTTATGCAGAGGTCTAGCTTTTCTTTGAGAGCTAGGTAAGAGATTATCTTTCCTTTGCCTTCGTCTCCCCAGAAGCCTCCGGCTATGACTGTGCAAGGCATTTTATCACCGTTCTGAGAATTTGCTTAGGTTTATTTAAGATTGTTTGCTAGTTTTATGTCGAAACTATGCCAACGGCCTGCCGCTTTGGTCAAGGTTGATATGCTTATCCGCTGGTGGGAAAAAAGTTTAGGTTTAGCAGTTCTGCCCAGGCTATGCTTTTTAGGGGTATTCTAAGCGTGTCCCTGTCCCTAGAAGGGATACATGTTACGAAGTTCTGTCTTCTGAACTCATCTTTTTTGATCTCTGCGAATCGAACATTTATTATTACTGAACCATCTTTGAGGTGAAGATTGACGTTTCTTCCGAGAAAAGACCTTGCCGTGTTCAAGCCGAACTTTTCCATCTTTTCACCACTCCACATCTTTATCAGCTAATCTGCTCCAGCATCGCCTACAAATTGGCAGTCTTTCTCCTCTGAAAAGGATGTAAACCTCAATGTCATTGCCCTTACATTCTCTGTGCCAAGGATTTTTACAACGTTCCATCAACGTGAACCTCCGCTGATACGTCGCAATCCTAACGCTCGGCATTTTTTGCTTTTAAAGCTCTCTCTGAAACAACATCAGGGCAATAGGGAGAGATAGGTTAAAGTGAAAGTTTTATAATTTCAGAAATAATTCATGGATGTGGGATGTCTATGGATGTTTTTCTAATAGCGCAAATCGATCTTGTTGTTCAGATTGTTATTCTTGTGGTTCTTTTTGCAGGCTTGATTCTTAAGAAGAAAAGCAAGTTCTTTTCACATGGAACTTCAATGCTGGTTGCAGTGGTTTTGAACGCGATTCCTTTCTTTCTGGTGATGGGTCCTTCTTTGCTCAGTTTGGGACAGACTGTTAGGGAATACCCTTTGAACAGGCTTTCTCTAGTTGTATTAGGGCATGCAAGCTTCGGTAGCGTAGCGGAAGTTCTGGGCATCTGGATTGTTGGTTCTTGGCGTCTACGATCTTCCGTCCAAGGCTGTGTGGCAAAGAAGAGGTTCATGTTGGTGACTTTTGCTCTATGGTTAACTGCGATATTTTTCGGCATATTGCTCTTTACGCTGTTGTACACGACAATAATCTAGGCGGTCATTCGGTTGAAAAAAGAGCGCTGTTCACGGCCTTGTAAGAGCTTTATGAGCAGGATCATTAGTGTGCCGAACATTATGATCAGTGCTAACGAAAATAGTGAGTATTCTGGGATCGTTGTTGTCGTCGACCAGTTGCTCCAGCCGTGGATATTGCAAAATGCTCGGGTTCTCACCGCAAGGGGTGCAGAGATTTCTCCGATGTCGTATTGAACTGTGAATGTGTCTGTCGATTGAGGAGCAGTCTGGCTAAGATCATTGATAGTTCCATTTACGTCGACTTCAACGATCGAGACGTAATGACCTGAACCAAGAGACGGTGGCGGAGCATGGCTGACTGTAATGTTCAGAATGGTGTGTGTTCCACTCGTCCCATAACTTATGCTTACGATACTCGGTATGAGAGCATTAACACGCTGAGTCTGAAAACTCCCAAGAATTGTGAATAGAAATAACGTGAAAAACAGCAGTTTGGTCTTACTATGTTGTTTTGAGCTCATCAAAACCCCGAAGTGCTATTTTAGGTCAGCTGATATATGAAAATGATGATAGAGATTTGTAGCCTTACTCTTCATGCCACTATGAACGGAGCATGTGAATCTGCGGCCTCCCGTCCTCGGAAATTATGGTTAGTTTGTTCTTCTTAGATCTGGATTATTTCCGGTGTTATTCTTTCTTTAGTTATTCTCAGCAAGGCTACGCTTGGTTTGGCTATGAATGATGGAATTGGGTTTGTTGGGCTTCCCGGGTTTATGAATAAGGTGTCTCCTTCCCATTTAATGTTAGAGTTATGTGTATGCCCATAGACCATCGCTTTGAATCCGTTCTTTTTGGCGATTTCACGCATTTTTCCGATTCCGAAAAGTGCGCCGGGATTGTGCATGACGCCGATTTTCCAGTCAAAAATCTTGAGGGAATTCAGTTTCTGCAGTTTGCCGCGGATTTCAGGGCCATCCATGTTTCCATATACGGCTAGAACGGGTGCAAGTTGCTCGAGTTCATCTATAACGGACATCTGCACTAGATCACCTGCGTGTACGATGAAGTCCACGTTGTCGAAAATCTTGAAAACTTCTTTCGGAATCTCTCTTGCTCGGATGGGCACATGTGTATCAGAGATTAGGCCCACAATTTTGGCTGAGCTTTCTTGTAGCCGAGGTAGAACTTGTTCTTGGGTGGCCATTTAGAGTGCCTTCCGTAACATCCTATGAAGTTCCTAGCATAAGAGTTTTAGTGGCAAATTGAACATTTAGGATTTGGATTTAGTGGTTTGAGTAAAAGTTCTCACGTGTTTTCAGAACAGATTTTTAAGTAAACTGGGACTTTTTTGATTTGTAATGTGAGTGGATTGTTCAAATGAGGGGCTCTGCATTGTTGAGGGAAATAGAAGATGAGGTCACAACTCTTCTGAGCGATTTAATCCGCATAAACACGACTAATCCGCCTGGAAATGAAACAGAAGCCGCAGAGTATTTGGCCAAAACCTTAACGAGAAAAGGGTTCAAATGTGAATTCTATGAGTCTGCTCCTAAAAGAGGTAGTGTAGTCACGCGCATTAAGGGCACCGGCGAAAGGCCAAGTTTGCTTTTGCTTTCGCATTTGGATGTAGTTGCTGCAAACCCGAAAGAGTGGAGTGTAGATCCATTTGGCGGTGTGGTTAAGGACGGTTTCGTTTGGGGACGCGGTGCGTTGGACATGAAGTCTATGACTGCTGTTGAAGTTATGGTTATGAAGCTTCTGAAGAGGCATGGTGTCAAACTTAAGGGTGACGTGCTGGTGGCTGCAACCGCAGACGAAGAGAAGGGTGGGGAAGCAGGAGCCGGCTGGCTGGCGTGTAATTATCCGGAAAGAGTTCGAGCTGATTACGTGATCAATGAAGGCGGCGGTTTGGCAATGCCGGTCAACGGCAAAAGCATTTACACGATTCAAACGGCAGAGAAGGGAATTCTATGGTTCAAGATTAGAGCAAAAGGCACGCCTGGACACGGTTCAAAACCTGGCATAGCGGACAATGCCATACTGCGTATGAATCGGGTTGTTGAGAAGCTTGGGAATTATCGTTCAAAAATAACGCTCGTGCCAACTGTGAAGGAATACCTTACTGAAATCGCAAGGGAAAACAAGATTGCACAAGAAGATTTGATGCGTTTGCTTCATAACCCTGCGAATGGTGACAAATTTTTGGATGATTTAGCACGAAAGGACAAGTTTTTGGCTGAGGATGTTCGTGCGATGGTTAGGATGACCGTGACTCCTACGATGATTCATGGCGGCGTGAAGGAGAACATAATTCCATCTGAATGTGAAGGTGTTTTCGACTGCAGAGTCTTGCCCGGGCAAAGTGTAACTGAAGCAATGGCCTTGATCAGAGATTTGCTTAGGGATGTTGGCTTGGAGAAGCTGGAATTTGAAACGGTTCAGGCCAATGAGCCTTCTGAGTCACCTTCGGACACGGCGCTTTATAGGCAGATTGTGGATGTTTTGAGGGAGTTTGAGCCTGATTGTTCAGTGGCGCCTGAAATGCTTACCGGTGGAACTGATTCCCGCTTTTTTAGGAAGATGGGTGCCGTGTGTTATGGTTTTCAACCGATGCGCGCGGACATGCCTTATGGAGAAATCTTGAAGGGAACTCATGGCATTGATGAGCGGATTTCTGTGGAGAACCTTGTGTTTGGAACGAGCGTTTTGTACAATATTGTTGAGAGATTCCTGACTTGAGGTGAAGTTATAAATACGTTTGAGTGGTTTCTTTAGAGTAGTTCTGTAGGAGGTTTTAGGATGCCGGCGATTGAGGTTGGTAGAATCTGTGTGAAGCTGTCTGGTCGTGAGGCTGGAAGAAAATGTGTTGTGGTTGATGTTGTGGACAAGAGTTTCGCGTTGATAACTGGTCCGAAGAAAGTGACGGGCGTGAGGCGGCGGAGGGCTAACGTTAACCACATTGAGCCTTTGCAGGATACGATAGAGATCAAGCGCGGAGCTTCTGATGATGAAGTTGAGGAAGCGTTGAAGGCTACGGGCAGGTTGGAAGACATGGCTAAGATGGTTACGCCTGTTCTGTCTTAGAGTCTGGGTTTTAAATATTCAAGTAGTTGAGGTTTCGTCTCGGGTAGTCGCGCGTTGGCAAGAGGCTAGATTGACTCGTTTGAGCGTATGCACAGAAACCGCGGGCTTGTTCTGATAGCGGCACTTATGTCAATTTTGTGGGCCTCGAGCTTGTTATAGTTGATAGGGCCCTCTCGTTTTTTCCGAGCGAATTCGCTGTGGTGGGCCCTAATGCGATGAGCTGAAGGAATTTTGAGAGTCCTTCTCCTCTTTAAAGTTCTAGGGCCCGTCTTATTTTTCAACACCTTTCAATTCGCAGTCTGACTTGAAGATGTGTGATCAGTGTTTAAGGCAGGCTGGAAGCTCTTCGAGTGGCAGCGCGCGCTGGCATTTTGTCACTGGGTGAACTCGCGCTTGAAAATGTTACTGGTTGAACATGAAATCTGACGTTTAAATCTTTATACATGGGAACGTGGCGATGTCTCCCGCACAATCCCATCTTTTTTTGCAGCTTGGACTATTCTGTCCAGTAAACCCGTCCATTTGAGGCCTTGGATTTTTTCAAGACCCCTTTTTTCACTCTTCGAGCAAGAGAATTTGCGATTTTGCCCTTCTTGCCTTTTGTCGAGAGACCTCGGGCTTCTAAGGCTTTTATCACCTCTTCTATTGTTCTCTTATTGCGGTGTTTGAAAAATCCCTCGCGAATTAAACCTTCAAATGCATGGTGCGCTTGACCACCCCAAGTTTGAGGACCGCTGCGTTGTGCACGTCGCTTCTTCTGGGTCGTTGCTGCGGACACGAATTTTTCCTTAAGGCGTTCAAAGGAAGCTCCCACGACCTCAATATTCTCCAACATTCCTTCTCCAAGGCCTCTCTTCACAAATTCTTGTATCACTGGCATCTTTTGAGGATTAAGACCAGCAAGAGTCGCTCCAATTGTCTCTACAGCAACCGCATCTCTCCCCACAAGCACGGTATTCGTTCGCACGGGAGCATCACCTGCACCGCGCCAGAAGTATGTCCCGTCAAGTACGGCGAGGTCTATCCCGCCTATTGCTTCATAAACATCCGCGAGGATTGTGGGAAGAACCTTGTGATATTTTGCTCTCTTCGAATCCAGAATGCACCCGAAAAGGTTCTTGAGGATACTTCCACTTTCAAAGGAACGCAGTATGTGTGTGTCAACCAAGACGTTGGGTTTGAACAGTATGTGCGGCAAATTCATTTCTCGGTCAGCAAGCTTCACGTTTCTGGTATCTGGGTCATCTGAAAGGTTGAAGGGAACGACTCGCTCTGTGAATAGTTCCTTCCAGATTTGAAGCCTCTCTGAACCAGTGCCTCGATAATTGTCAGATTCAGCCACGAAAATCTTTGGTGCCCTGTCGAAACTATTAATGATTGCATCAATCATGCTTACTGATGCATGGTTCTCTGCCTTATGACTAAATACCCCAACCTTAACAACAACAGGTCTCTCAACAGTGTTTAGGTCATCTATTCCCCCGATTAGGTCGAGAACTCGCTTCAACGGCACCACGTTATCTCCATCGAATTCGACTATAGCGACTTTCGAAGTCAATGTTAAACCTCGCTTGTATAGAATGGAACATACTGGATGTTCCTTGACAAAGAAAAACCTTTCTATTAGAACGAATTGTGCGCCAGCAATGTTGAGTCTTCGTGCGCAATAGCGCCGATGCCTGGGTTTGGACCGGGACAAAATGAGACGTCCCCCGAACTATCACTCTGCTAGGGATGACTTCTAACAGAATATTAGTCGTTCGGGGATTTAAACACTTGTGGGAGAATCTTCAATTGAATCCTCGATGATAACCCTCAAATGTCTGCGCGCGCTTTGGCGAGGGGTGGGATTCGAACCCTACTCCAAGTGGGGGTGTTTCCCGCGACTCCCCTCCTTTTTTTATATAGTTAGGCATCTTAGTTCAGAATGGTTCTCTCTTCCAGATGTTGTAGGGGCATTGACTCCACCAATAACTACCGCCTTGAAAATGCAATTTTGGCATTCGATTCTATCAAAAAGTCTACGCGCGCGCAACCACGGTAGAAGAAGCTAAGCAAGCATTGAGTGCAAGCTTTGATTACATCACGGAAAAGAACGGGATAATGTTGTTCAGAAGACCCAAGAGGTTTAGGGTTTAAACGCAAAATTTGGGGTTTAAATCTTTATATTGTCTAGTGTTTGTACGTTGTTGGAGTGTAATGTTGCTATGCCTAGGACTGTTGCTCCGTGGGAAGCTGAGCGGAAGTTGTTGGTGAAGGCTGAGGATAAGACGGATCCGAGCTTTGGGTGCAGGCCTGAGGAAAGGTCGGCTGAGGAATACATAAAGCACGGCTTGATCAATGTGGATAAGCCGGCTGGTCCTTCGAGTCATGAGGTTGCGGCTTGGGTTAAACGTATCCTCAGGCTTCAAAGTGTCGGTCACGGCGGGACTCTAGAGGCTTAAAGCATAGGCCAGAGAAATCCCAAAGTGACCGGCGTCTTGCCTGTTACCTTAGCGGATGCTACAAAGGTTGTTCAAGCGCTTCTTTACAGTGGCAAAGAGTACATTTGTGTGATGAAGCTTCACGGGGAGGTAAAAATAGAACAAATCAAAAATGTTCTAGGCGAATTTGAGGATATGATTTATCAGCGTCCGCCTCTGCGGGCTTCAGTTAAGCGGCAGCTTCGAACTAGGCGAATTTATTACTTGGATTTTCTGGAGATGGAAGGGCGGAACGTCCTTTTTCGAGTAGGATGTGAAGGTGGAACGTATATCAGAAAGTTGTGTTTTGACGTCGGCGAGGTCTTAGGATGCGGTGCTCACATGCAAGAGTTACGGAGAACGAGGGCTGGACCTTTTGTTGACGGTAACAGCGTGATTCTGCATGATGTAGCTTATTGGTTTATGCAGTGGCAAGAGACGAAAGATGAGAAAATTTTGAAACGATTTATTCAACCAATGGAACGAGCTTTGGCATTGGTTCCGAAGGTAGTTATTAGAGATTCAGCTGTGGATGCTGTTTGTCATGGAGCAAGCTTGACAGCTCCGGGTGTTTTGTCGCTCGAAACCGGTATAAAGTCGGGTTCGATGGTTGCGGTTTTGTCTTTGAAAGGTGAGGCTGTGGCTTTGGCTAGGGCTGTGGCTTCGTCGGAGCAGATGCTGGACATGGAGCATGGAGTTGTCGCTTCCCCTGAGCGAGTGCTTATGCCTAGAGGCACGTATCCAAAGTGTTGGAAGAGTGGCGGAAAAAAGGATGAGTAGAAACGACAAAAGTGTGGAGCATTATTTTGCTGTGCATCCGAAGTCGAAGGCAAGATTTGGCTTGATCCGCACGTATCTCCGAGGTAGGCCTTTTGAATTTCTGACGGCTTCGGGAGTGTTTTCAAAGCGGCGGGTTGACTTGGGCACGAGGCTGCTGATTGAATCTATGGTTCTGCCAGAAGACGGCTACGTGCTAGATGTCGGTTGCGGCTATGGCGCTGTTGGAATTGCCGCTGCAGTTTTCAATCCTTGTCTACATGTGGTTTTAGTCGACGTGAATGCACGGGCAGTTTGGCTGGCAAGACACAATGTTGAGAAAAACAATGTTAACAATGCGGAGGTTAGGCGAGGCCGTTTCTATGAGCCTGTCAAGGGCTTGACTTTCATCTGCGTGGTTTCTAATCCGCCTGTGAGTGCCGGAATGGAAACTGTCAAAGCGATCATTGTTAATGCGCCTAAGCATATGGCAAGGGAAGGCATTTTCCAAATGGTTGTAAGGTCTAAGGTTGGTGGAAAAAGGCTGTGTGCTTTTTTTGAGGATGCCTTCGGCAACATTGAGGTGTTGGCCCGTGGAAGCGGTTATCGAGTACTAATGTCTAAAAAGCATTAACGCTTTCCGGCCTTTCTGGAAAACATATAATAAACTACAATGCTTGAATATGCTCTGTCGCCTTCAAGCCGGGGTCTCCTAGCCAGGTATGGAGCAAGCCTGGAGACGTTTACACTTTAAACGCCTAACAGCTTGTGGCCTCTCGGGGCCACGTGGGTTCAAATCCCACCCCCGGCGCCTACGTCGAACCCATTATTTCCTGCTTCTATTTGTCTTTCAATGAATCGCAATGTACGCCTGCCTATATTCTTGAGACATGGATACTGTGCTGGATTGGAAGGTCGAAGGTATAGCGTGAGGCTGAATAATGCAACCTGTTTTGGGACGTCCTCATGCTAGGTTTGTCAGTGGAGAACCTGATATTCAATGGTGTCGGAACCGACGTGTTTGGCACTATAAGGAGATCAAATTTACGGAAATCAAAGGAATCTGAGGAAAGATGGAAGCTTATTAGAAAACTCTGGTTGAGATGCAAGAAGACCATTCCATCAGGCAAAGAGCCCGAAAAATACTGTCAAAGTCTAACCTCTAGCGCCTTAATATTCCCAACGCGCATTTAAAGCATCAATTGGTCCATTTATGCGAGGACAATTCCTAAGCTTTGTACGCTTTGTCGAACAGAAAAAAAGGGAGTTTGCGGGAGACATCGCTAAATATATGCTTGGTTGTGTAGGTAAAAAATGTTAAATATTTAAATACTATTTAACATTAACTACATATATGAAAATGAAGCTCACAAGAAATGAAACTAGGGTTCTCAGAGAGATAGCAAAAGGCAGCGGTAAAGGAGTCGGAGATATAGCTAGCAGTCTAAGTATCTCGAATGCCTCTTTTTCTCGAACCTTGCAGTCATTGAAAAAAAGGGTTTGATAGAAAGTGAGAAGAGAGGCATTTCAAAGCGCGCGTTCTTCTCAGAGACCAAGCACTCTACTTTGTTCAAGACGCTCCTCACAGAACTTGCACACGTTAAATTCGAAGATTTCCTGTCTGGTTCTTCTTTGGAAATCCTCTACTTTTTATTTAAGTCTCCTCTGAGCAGAAAGGAAATAGTTCTTCATACTGGCTTGTCGCAAAAAACTGTTCAGACAAAGCTCAAGACTCTGAGGGAATTTGGAGTAGTCTTCTCTGAAAGAGGGTTTTACAGGCTTAATGAAAGATTTGGTCTTTTGAAAGATTTTCTCTTAGAATTCAGAAGGTACCTAAACCTGAAGGTTGCACAAGATTTTGCAAAAGATGCCACGATACTTTGGCAGGAAGACGAGGAGTTCTTGATTAGGACCTCGGAACCCAAAGAATCCAAGAATTTCTTTTTATCATCAATAACCGCCTTTCATAAATATGGAGTGCAGCTGTTCCTCCCAGAGTACTATTACTATTTCCACTCGCAACGAAAAAAGAAACTGGGCGTAGAAGATGTAGTCCTGCACGCTCTACTACTCGACCCAACCGATACAAGAGTGATCATGTCTGTTCTGCTGCTGTTGGAAAAGCAGAAAGTGAACGGTGATTATCTAATCAAAGAATCGGACAAATATCAGCTTAGCACAACTGTAAGAAACTTGGTCAACTACATCCATACCAAAGGCAAGGCTAAACCAGAACACTTCCCGACATGGAAAGAATATGAGGCGAAAGCCAAGGAGTATGGACTATGAGAGAGATGTTCAACGAGTCACAGCTGAACTCTGAACTCGAGAAGATTGGAAACAATTTGAAGAATAGAATAAAGATGTTCCTGATTGGAGGATGCTCGATGGTTCTCAATGGCTACAAGCTTGCCACAAAGGACATAGATGTTGTGTTCACCTCTCCCTCCGACCTAAGAGACTTTGTAGACGTTTTGAAAGGTTTGGGATTTCAAGAGATAGTTAAACTGCCCAAAGAATATGAAGTGTTAGGTGCTTCTGTAGTTCTCAGGGATGCCAAAGGATTCCAGTTCGACCTTTTCCACAGGCAGGTTTGCAGAGGGCTTGAAATCACGAAAAGGATGGAAGAAAGAGCTGAACTATACAGAACCTTTGGAAAATTGGATGTATACTTGATGGCGCCAGAGGATGTCTTTTTGTTCAAGAGCATTACTGAAAGGGAGGCTGACATACTTGACATGCGAAACTTGGCAGAGAAGGGACTGAATTGGGATGCAATAAAGGAAGAGTGTACGTTGCAAGAGAAGAGAAGGATTTGGGAGTACTTCCTAGTTTACAGATTGGAAGAACTGAAATCCAGATTCAGTATAGAAGCTCCAATAATAAAGGAGCTTTGGAAAATCGGCGGGGACGAACCTGTCAAAATGGTTTTCACAGAGATAATAAAAAACGGAAACGATTCCTTCGACAAGATCCATGAAGTCGTCAAGAAGAGGTACAAATACTCAAAGTCTTGGACAAGAAAGGAATTAAGAAGATTAGTTGAAAAAGGAATGTTGAAAGCGAAGAGAGAAAAGAGGAAATTGAGATACTTTGTTAACCGAGCGTACTGAATGAGAAGGTGTTGTAATTTTCAGGAACCAAGAGTCTTCATTTGGACTTGGTCATGTGGACGTCCTTGATCACCACGTATGGCGACAGAGATGGAGGATAGCCGTCCATGTCGAACAACCACCAATGTACATGCTGACTTTCCTTCGAAACAGCTGTGATGTTGCCAAGCAGGGCTAGGGCGTTGTCGCTGAGACGCAGGTCCTTCCATGAATTCTTGATTTCGCCTTTTTCGATCGTGAAGATGCCGTCTCTGGGTATGGTTGAGAAGTCGCCTTTCGCATAGTTCTGGAAACGTGTGTACCACGTGTTGGTCAAGTAGAGTCCTTTCTCCGTTTCTTCGAAAAGTTCGTTCTTGGAAGTGTTTCCCCCATCGATTTCGATGTTCCAAGGGGTTGGACTGACCAAGCCGGCGTTGCCCGTTGTTTTTGTTTTGAACATCTTTGCGGTGGATGCGTTGTGCAGGTAAGTCTTGAGTGTGCCCTTGTCGATGAGGACGTTCTCTTTGGTCGGAGCGCCCTCGTCGTCGAAAACTCTGTTGGACATGGAGTATGCACCGGGATTGTCTCTTAACGTAACGATTTTCGGAGCCACTCTTTTGCCAAGCTTGTCTACGAAAACCGACATGTGAACCATGATGGAAAAGGCGGAAAGCATTCCGCCCCAGACTCCGAGCAGAGAACCGAAGGTAAGCGGGTCGAAAATGACATCGTAGACGCCCTCTTTACCGGCCTTCGGATTCCTTGCAAGCTTCGCAATCTGGCCAGCCTTTTCTCCTGCTCTGGAAGGCTTGAAATCTCTCAACGTTGAGGCGCATTCAACGCCGTGACCTGAGGCTTCCCGTTGGGAAAAAGCCCTGATTGAAAGCTCGATCGCTGACCTTTTGTCAACTCCAACAGGGCCTTCCGAAGAGGCCAGGTAAACATCCTCGAATTTGGTGAAAAGGGCTCCGCCGGTTTCGGCTTTGCCGCCCGCTTCCTTCTTCGCAGCCTCTATGGCTTCAAGAACGTATTCAGACAGGCTCTGCAAGTTTTCAAGCTTCTCGTCAGCGCTGCTCTTAGCGTAGGGGAATCTGCCTTTCGCAAACCCTCCGAACGTTGGGTTCTTGCTCGAGACTTTTGCCAAAGCCAATAGCTGTTTAACATTCGCATCAACGTGTGCGAAGTTATGTATCTGCGTCGCAACGAGTCGCTTCTTCCAAGCCAAAGTCACGTCCGTGGAATAGTCGTTCCAAACAACTGTAGTGTCAACCTGGTTGTTACTGAACCTGACCTGACGGTACCTGCCAAAAGTCGTTTTGGCAACAATTTCGTCTGCGCCCAGCTTCTTCGCCTTCTTAACAATTTCTTCTGTTTTGGCGAGCACGTCGTTCATTTCACGTACACCCCCCTCAGCCTAATGCACGGGCCACCAGTGAAAACGGGAGCCCCCTGCGCTGGGTCGCCTTTGCCACATGTGGCCGCGTCAAACCCGACGTTCTTGGAAACCGCGTCAACAGCCGTCCAAAACTTCAAAGTCGAAGTCTCAATCACGGGCCGCGCAACAGGACCCTTCAGCTCGCCATTCTCGATCAAATAGGCTTCACGTCCTACGTACCGCTGGTTGAAACGTTTGTCATCAATGTTCCATTCCGTGAAAGACTTCATGTAGACCCCGTGCCGCACATCCTCGATTAGTTCCTCTTCGGAAAGCTCGCCTGGAAGAACAAACGTGTTTGCCATGCGCACAATGGCTTCTCGGTCATAGTTGACGGATCTTGAGGAGCCATTGCTTTTTGTGCCCAGCTTCGCAGCTGATTCTCTGTTGTGCAGAAACTCGTTTATGACGCCCTTCTTGTAAAGGAACCTGCGCCTGGCCTTGACGCCCTCATCATCATACATGTAATAGCCATAGCTATGCTCAATCGTAGGATCATCAACCACAGTGACCGCTTCACTACCAATCTTTGAGCCAACCCAGAACTGGCTTCCTTCGTAGATGAATGATCTGCCAGCCTGGCTCATTTCTCGACCTAGAATTCTGTCAGCTTCCATGGGGTGACCGCAGCTTTCGTGTGCAGCTATTCCGGTGACTTCGGAGCCGCATACAAGGTCCATGTCTCCAGGCTTTACGGCCTTAGCCTTGGTAATAACATCCTTGAGAACTTTCGCTTCATGAATCAGCTTCTCAGGAATGCGCCATTCACGAGAGGCTTCCCAACCGCCGCTGTAACCAAACTGCTTGTAAGCTTGCTCGGTTTTTCCCTGCTCAGCCACAGTGATGAATGCATACGCGCCTATCTTGGGAACGAATGAAGATATCCTTGAACCTTCCGAGTTTACGAAGTACTTTGTTGCCAGATCAACCGAGCATTGCATCATGGTGGCCGGCATCTTCACCTTTGACGCTGTCAACGCCTTGTGAGCATCCGTGAAAAAAGATATTTTCTCCTCAGGCGGGACATTTTCAATCTTTTTCTTCTGCGTCACAGTCCACTTTGTCTTGACACCCTTCTCCTCAGCAAAGACAAGCTTCTCCCTACGATTCGTTGATCCAGCGTATTTAAACGCCAAATCCACGATTGTCTTAGCCTCTTCCTTCGACCACTTATTCGTTGAAGCAAAACCTATCCCACCGTTCGTCAAGATTCGCACGCAGAAGCCACTGTTGACCGCTGAAGCGTAAGCTTCTAAAACACCGTTCCTCAAAATCAGCAGTTCCAAGACGTGACTGTGAGCCCTTACCTCAGCGTACTCAACTTTCTTGGCTTCAGCATACTCCAAAGCAAAATCAGCAATGGTCTCATCCATCAAGCATCAACCTTCAAACCATATCTGCCTGAACAAAGAATAAAAGCCTTTAATACCGCGCGCTGTGACTTTCGGGCCACAATTTCTGAATCCTGATCCATGCCGTTCTAGCACCCCCAACCAGGAAGAGAACACTGCCAGCTAAAATGGAAAACAGGAAATTTGCGGGAGATATCTCCACTCTGGCGAGGGTTCAAATCCCACTCCCGGCGCATTTTAGATGTAAAAGTGATCGGACCCGTGTAAATGAGCTTATTGTCGGAACCTGAAAAACGTCTATTTATTCCTCGAAATTCCATGTGCATTTGTGGTGCCGAGGCAGATTTGAACCGATGACCATAGTGGAGGCATCAACTATAAATCCGCAGGCAAGAACCCATACCAAATATACCTAAAATACGCAGGAGGAGAGTTCGAGTCTCTCACAGACTACCACGGTGCGCGCTAAGCAAGACGTTGTGCATTTGGTCTGATGATGACTTTTATGCTGGAGAGGTTTGCCGCATATTCCCAGCCTTTAGCTAAGTAGCCTGCACCCTCGTTAATGTTTACGGCTCAATGGACTAGGGCATCATCATAGTTTTGCCTTTTGTTCTAACGTAATATGATTTTCAGGTTCTGTTAACTCTTCGGGTCTTGCATGGATTCGGCAAGTCCATGTTAACCAAAGGGGCTTTTAGACGAAGTTTCTTGTCTATCCGGTTCTGTTAACTCTCAGGGGTATTGGGAAAAGTTAAATACAACTTTTCAGTAAACAACAGATTGAAGGAGAAAGAAAAATGAAGAAGATTCTGCAGATAAATTTTAAGTTCAAGGCACCAAGATCCGAGCTTGAGAAAGCCTTTCTGAAGGTTGCCCCTAGATTTGGTCCTAGTGGCGATGTCAGGGGACTTCTATGGAAGATCTGGCTTGTGAATGAGTCTGAAAAATCAGCAGGTGGAATCTACCTGTTTAAAGATGATGCCTCAGTAGAGGCGTACCTGAAAGGAGAAATAGTTGCAGGGCTAAAAAGCAATCCAGCCCTAAGTGGTATCGAAGCAAAAGTATTCGACATACTACCTGAACACACAAAGATTACTCGTGGTCCTGTAGACTGACATAACTCTAAGAAACAACAACCTTCTCATTTTTCATAGCAAGTCTTTATTCTTCCATTTTGAGATGTGCTAGTAATTCAGGAAAATCTTCCATCATTCAAGTCCCGAAGAGTTAACACAACCGATTTTCACAAAATATTTTATCGACAGAACACTGACATTACTAAATCTGGGAGTTGAGGAATTGGAGGATAAATTCGAAACGATGTTCAGGCTTTTCAATGAAAAGGCTTCAGAGAAACATCCAGTTTTTCAAGCTGCAAAGATAGCTGAAGAAACCGGGGAAGCAATAAACTTGGTTTTTAAATTAGTTGGCTTCAGACGGGAGACCTATGATATTGAAGAAATAAGAAAGAAGTTAAGTGATGAGTTCGCAGACATCGTGATAACCACTTTCACTTGTGCTAAAGTCTGTGGAGTTGAATTATGGAAAGCTGTTGAAAGAAAGTTAGATATTGAAATAGAAAGATGGGAGAAATTTGAAAATCGTTCCTAGACAAGTTTCTTCCTTCTCCCCTTTCTAGCGGGGTTACTAGAGCCTTGAGCATTTTAGCATTGCCAGGCATACATATTTGTACCACGCGCGAAGAACGCCTATACTAGACACGTCGATAAACGTGCGCGGAAAAGTTTCCAAGTCAGAGTTGCAGCCGATAAGGCTTCATCTAATTACATACGATCTCTTTTGTCCGCATCTTTCTGGCAGCTTCAAGTATAACGCCTACTTTTCCAGCTGCACGCGCATTAAGGGTTTAATGCAAGGTAATATATTCTTGAAACTGCAAGAGTTATATTAGGGAGAAGAATGTAATGAAGAAAATTAGTCATATCAAGAGGATACCATACATTAGAATTGGTGTTTCCGACATGAAAAAGTCTGTGTCTTTCTATCAAGATATTCTTGGTCTTGAGAAAATAAACGAATGGCCCACCGGTGCAATCTTTGACATAGGCGAAGTAGAGCTTGGCTTAGAACTCAAAGCAAAACCAGAAATTTGTCTGCTCGTTGACGACGTCGACAAAGCCTATCGAAATCTTAAAGATAAGGGGGTCAAATTTGTAACTGAGCCAAAAGATCAAGCTTGGGGCGGTCGAACCGCAGCTTTCGTTGACCCTGACGGAAACGCGTTTGAAATCGAGTCATTCCAATGTAAGGTCTGCGGCAAAATTTGTCAGAGTTACCGCGAGCTTCTCGAAGAGCACCTGAAAAAGCACAAGTGACAACGAGCGTCGCTCCGCGGGTGTTAAAGATTTAATGCAACAAATATTCATGGCGTTGAAGTTTGAAAACTCTGGACGTGAAGCTTATTCCTGTCTTGGAGGAGAAGTATGATCCTAAATGGTGGCCCGTTCATTGCCGGGATGAAACTTGTTAAGGACTCTTGGCTTATTCTAGGTCATTGGAATAATCGACTTCTGTCTCGATAAGCTTGGAAGTTTCTTCGAAGTTTGGGCGATTTTTGACACGGATGTTTTTCATGTATGGAAAAATCATTACTTGCCCTAAGTTCTTTCAAGTAGCTTCAGGAATTCTTCTTTTGATAGCTTTGCATCCTTGATTATTTTCAAAAGCAATCCAATGCCGATCTCTTCCCCAGCATGGATCGGGACCACGGTGATCCTTCCATCAGGATGCTTCAAGACAACATGCCACCGCGTCTTCTTGCAATTCTAAAACCTAGAATAGAGAGAACCTTTATGATCTTTCTTGCCGGTAAAGGTCTCAAGCTCACTTGGCAGGGACCTCAACAAACTGAAAGCCAACGAGTTCAACGCCTTCTCTTGGCATAGCCCCCTTGGCCTCCAAATACGCTTCAATGGCTTCTTTAACTCTCTTGGTCAACTCATCAAGCGTATTAGCCTGAGTGTGACACCCAGGCAACTCTGGAACGGAAGCCACATAATAGCCATCTTCATCCCTTTCAACGATAACGGCGAACTTCAAGCAAACCAGCTCTACAAGAATCATCAACAAACTATTACTAAAAGTTTCCCTAATCAGTTCCTAGTTACCTAGCTTCAACAATTGACCACTTCAGTACAAACCATGTGCTTGAAGCTTCCAGCCTTGGAGGAGAAGACATAGCCAAAACAAAAGAAGCCTTCAATAGGCATGGTAATACACGGTTTTTGAAGAGCTTTTCTTACCATCTTTAATTCGCGCTAAAGAAGCTTACACCACAGAGTTGACGAGCGCAAACTCAGATAGGTTCCAGGTCTGATGAAAACCTGCGGCTTCTTAATTGCAGAAAGTCTACCTGTTTCGAAGCAAGAAATAAAAAAAGATTCGGATATTCTGTCCATACTCTACAAAAAATTGCCTGTCTAGTGTTCAATATTCGATTAATGCTAAGATCAAGTATGATAATTTTTCATTGGCTTGCTTCCATTTTCTTTATTGCGTCTTTTATTGTGTTGACGGATCTTTCAAAGTCTGCCTTTGTTTCAGGATCCAACTTCAATTCCAAGATCTTTTCAATACCGTTCTTTCCAAGGATGCATGGTACTCCTATTGAAACGTCTGAGAATTCGTATTCGCCTTGCAGATAAGTGGAAGCGCCCATCACCCTGTTCCTGCCTCTCAAAACAGCATCAGCCATAATTGCGATGACAGCGCCCGGTGCGTAAGTCGTGGAGCCTTTAAGCTTAATCACATCGGAACCGGAAGTCCGCGTCAGATTCACTATCTTTTCAATCTGCTCCCTGCTAAGCAAGTCCGTTATAGGGATGCCTGAAACGGAAGCATAATGCACAAGAGGCACCATCAAGTCTCCGTGTTCACCAATCACTAAGGCGCGGATGTCTTCTCTTGAAACGCCCAATTCCAATGCGATGTAAGACCTGAAACGCAGAGTGTCAAGAATGCTTCCCATCCCAAAAACTCGGTTCCTCTCAAACCCTGACTCCTTGTAAGCCACGTAACTCATAACGTCAACCGGATTTGACACCATCATAAGCTTGCAGTCTGGAGCATATTTGACAACTTCTTTCACTATGGACTTAACTATCTTCGCGTTTTTACTGATCAGGTCAATTCGACTCATACCTGGCTGTCTTGCTTGACCTGCAGTTACGATCACAAGCTCTGAACCCTTCATCTCACTGTAATCGCTCGTTCCCTCAACCTTTCCATCAAACTCAATTGCCGGCGCAGCCTGCATCATGTCCAAAGCCTCGCCCCGAGCCAAGTTCTCCGCAATATCTATTAGGACAACGTCGCTGATCCTGAACCTTAAGATGTTGAACGCCGCAGAGCTGCCGACCTTTCCCGCACCTACTATCGAAATCATGACAACCAAATAACAATCTGGTTTTACATAAATATAACACATTGTTCCCGCACATGCGCCATAATCTAGGTTTGCTTTTCTCGTTTGCAAGCGTAGTTTTTCGTGAGAAGGATGATCGCGGCGAAAAATAATAGCATAAACATGCTTGTGATTGTTGGAAACTCCGGGATCACTTGGTAAATGTAATAATAACCTGCATTGTCGTTTACAGACGGGTTTCCAGCATTGTCGGTGGCGGTTATTTTGTATCTCACCCGTGTAGAGTTTTCATATGAGGGAATCGTTGTTTGATAAATGTTCGCGCCAATCGGAAGCATTTCTAAGGGCGCCCAGGTGGTTTCGTTGTCGACACTGTGCCACAAAGTCACATTATGAAGTTTTGAACCCAAGTCCGTAACTTTTGCGGTGACCGTTACGTTTTGATAAGGCAGGATACTTGTGGTCGGATCTTGTAAAGGCTTTTCTATCACGGGCGGAATATTGTCAACGAAAACTGCGAGCAATGTGTGGTTTCTGTACATTAGTATGTTGACAGAATTGGCTGAGCCTATGTTAGTTCCGTCAAGTTCCCAGTGATCAAATGAGTATCCCGCTGCAGGTGTTGCAGTTACGGTTGCGTTGGTGTCTGAAACATAGGTGTGTGTGCGAGGACTCGGAGTTGTAGTTCCACCAGATGTGGCTGTTATGGCTAATTCATAAGTCACAACTTCTGTGCTCGGTGGAATTCCTACATAGCTTGGGTGCAGAGTGGAGTCAAAAAACAGGTTAACATTCGAGTCGGGACCCACAAAGATTCTGAATCCCAAGCGGCTTCCCTTTGGAATCATCACAGCGGCTAAATCAAAAGAATGAGTCAACTGCACAATTATGTTCGATTTGGTTGAGTTAAGGTTTCCCGTGTCCCAGAATGCGATGAAGTTTGAATCGTCGTTTTCATCCCAATAACACAGTTGTACACCGAAGTGTTGCTCAGCCTCATCTGCTGAAGCCCATATTGATAGGTTCCAGAGTCCCTTCTCTATCAACGTATCCTCGTACAAAAAACCTGTGTGAGCTCCGCAGTAGCCCCATTCAGGATGTCCCAACCATACGAAACTATGAGGGTTGAAGCCTGTTTGCGTCGAGCTATTCGACGTCGGCGTTGTCGAGTTTAGAAAGTAATGACGTTCGTACATTTGGGGTGTACTTGGGAAGCACTCGGTGCAATACCATCTTTCTCGACTCCAGTACAGCGTGACTGGAGTGGCTGACAACAAACTTGTTTTGACAGCTTGATCCACGTTGAAAAAGGCTTCAGTCCCGCTTGGACTATGTTCAGCATCACCATTCCAAGAAGCGGTTATTTTCCACGATCCCGTGCCGTTAGGAGTGAAGGTGTCGATAAATGAGCCGTTGGCTAATGTCATCATGGTTCTTGTTACTTTGATAAAACCGTCTGGCATGTAGATTGAATCTTGCTGCATAAGCTTGTATTCCAACGTGACTTTCGCGTTAGCAGTCGGAGGGGTGACAGACCCGTTAACCGTAACCGACTCTCCAAGGAAGATCAAACTTGGCATAACGTTGCATGCTATCTCGCTTGGCGGAAGAGGTTCAAGAAAATATACGCAATCACTGCAGCAGAAAACAACAAATTTTCCATCAGCCGTGATTGCAACATCAACCGGTGCACTTTCTGACTGTAGTTCACATGTTATGTTTGCCATCCTATCAATTAGGACGATTTTGTCGCGGTATCCCCATCCAACAGCAATTCGCTCAGCATTAGCTGAAACTGAAACTGCTTCTACACCAAGCTCAAACTGGGTTTTAGACAGAATAGTTCCATTTTTGTCGAACAAGAACAAATCTTGTTCAATTGGTGTGCCAGCTGCAACGTATTCGCCTTCCGGAGAAACCGAGACCGCCTCAACAGAGAATTCAAACTTGTAGCTCCAGAGAAGGTTTCCAGCCTTATCAAAGAAGTATAGCGATTCATCCTGAGAGCCTACAGCGGTGTATTCTCCTCCGACAGAAGTGGAAACTGCGGAAACCCAGTTTCCCGTCGTGTAGTTCCAGACTGAATTTCCATCAATGTCATAAAAATACGCTACATCTTCCGTGTCTCCAGTTACTATGTATTTTGCGTCAGGCGAGATGCTTACATCGCACGGCCAACTGCCTTCGACAAGATCCTTTTGCCAAATTATATTTCCAAAAATGTCAAACAGGTAAAAGTCAGGTCTGCCGCTGTAAAATTCATGTATGCCAACAACTATTCGACTTCCGTCTCCAGAGATCGCAACACACTTCACCGCAGCTCCAAACTTGTAAGTCCACAGCAAACTTCCATCACCATCGAAAAGGAAAACGCTTCTCGCATCTGTACCAGCCACGGTGTAGCTTCCATCAGCAGAAACTCCGACGCTCGCTACTCTACCGTCTGCCCTGTACTCCCAAAAAAAATCCTCCAAACACGGATGGAATCATAACTGTGACAAGAAAAGCCTGTAAGGTGAGCATCAGGAAAAGCACAATTGAGAACCTTTTAAATGTTAAATTGCAGAACCACTTAACACACATCACGATCATCTGGCATTAATTCTTAATTTGTTTATAAAATTGACTGACAGCGCGCCAAAACACATTGTGTAATGTTGCTCGTTGAACCTAGTTCCAGCAAGGATTCTTGATGATCCAGATAAGTAGTAACGACAAACGGATTCAAGCAAATCGCTAATTCACTCGCTAATCCAACATAGAACCATAGCTATTCTTGATTTCCACCGTTCACTCAAAGACCGTGCTAGCGTCTACCAGAAATAGCGGACATACATGAACTTGCAAGATAAACTTAATTAATCAAAATCCGTCTTTACTCAGTACGGCGCCTCGGCCTTGACAGCCCTGGTAGTATAGTCCGGTCTAGTATAAGCGGCTGTCGCCCGCTGGACATTACAGAGAAAAATGGCTCTGTAACAAGAGCCGGGTTCAAATCCCGGCCAGGGCGCCAGATTCTTGCCCAGTGAAATTCTGATTATCTCCGTTTTATTATGAGAATTCGTCAACTAAAATGCCCAATTCACAAATTCCAAATCTCCTTGAGGACGGTATGAGCAGTCATTCAGACTATTAAGTGAACACATTTTTTCTGTGGTTAAAGAAATGTTTCTTAAGGTTGAAGCATTACCCTACATTCAGATAGTGCCATTGTCAATCAGCCAGTTGAAGCCTGAAGAAAAAGTGAATCCTGCAATTCAAATGACGGATATGTGCGTCCAAATCTGTGCTGACGCTGTTAAAGATCGATACGCAGGCATAAAGGATGAAGAGCTTATAGAACTGTCAGAGAAATAATCAGCTGTAGGAAACTACATAAACGTGAAGTTTAAAAACTGGAGGCTTTTGAAGAATCAATCAGAAGAATAGACAGGTTCAAATTCTAGTCAGAATGGTGTCCAGTTCCGCTACTTAGTTTCACTTTCTTTCTTCTCTTCCTCTGCAACGAAACGCTTAAGCTTCTTCTCCATCTTTAACTCGTAAACGTGCTCCTTTACTGGCGGAGGCAAGCCTTCCTTTAAATAAAGCAGATTGGGAGCGACGATACGCCTCTCTCCGGCCTTAACCTCTACCTTTTCGTCTTGAACAATGTCTTCAAACGGTTCCAACGCCTCCACGATCCAATTTCCCCTGCTTTCAGTCAAAACCTTAACCTTGTATTTCCCCTTGTAGTACCGGATTTCTCCGCTCATACTCACTCACATTAGTAAGCTCATATAGCAACCAATATAAAACACACGGAAAACACGTTGGCGGCATAACGCTTGAACCGATCCCAGAAAACATAAGAGCCACCTCCAACCATCATTTTAAATGATAAAAGTTGACGTTTTCCCAAACACAGTCTGCCAATCCGTATTCAAACACTTGGTTACATGACGTTCTGAAGAAAACGGGCATCAACCAAGAGTACGCTCCAACCGTCACTGCCAAGGCCTCAAGGAGCGGTTTATGCGTGGTCTGCAAGGGTTCAAGGCTTCTCTGCGGCAAGACCCGATGTCCAATAATCGTGAAAGTCAATTACTACCTAAAAAGCGTGCCCTTAATGAGCAGTGAAGACATTGACGGAGCGTCTCCTCCAAGCGTTTTCATCGGCAGAATAGGTTATCCCAATGTCTATGCTGGACCGCTCGTTCCGCCAGTTGACGAAGACACAAGCATGTTTGATCTGCCTGAACTTTGGTTTGGGAAATCGATAGACGAAATCGTCGCTTTCCGCTCAATGCTCATCCGCGGCAAACAGCGAGTCCATGTGCAGAAATTCAGCGAAGCGGGGAAAATAATTGAGAAAACCCGTGAACTGGCCCTAGCCATCAAACCAGTTGATGTTGAGCTGATATTAACTAAGAAACCCCACGGCTCAATATTCCTAAGCGACGAGGTTCAGCCCTTCGGACCATCAGCCCCAATCCGCGACCTGAAACTGGGCAACACAAGCTGGGACCATCACATAGAAAAAGCATACAGTGACACGGGCCTGAAAGCTGTGCCAGCAGTTCTGGAGCTCTACAGCACAGGGGTGCTTGAAACAAAAATTCAAAGAGCCTTCAGCGTAGGCGCCTTCGGCATAGAAAAGAACCGCCGCCTGGTACCAACACGCTGGAGTATCACAGCCGTGGACGACATAATCTCGAAAAACCTGATGAATCAGGTCAGACAGTTTCCGGAGATAAACGAATACCGGGTCTACGAATCTCGTTACTTGGACAACACCTTCGAAGTTCTTATGATTCCACGAGAATGGAGCTACGAAGCCATAGAAGCCTGGTATCCCGGGACGGTTTGGAATCCAGACGGCAAGCAGGCGGTTATGTTTGGAGACTGTGAGGGTCACGAGGGGAGGACGACTTACGCCGAGATAGGCGGATGCTACTACGCTGCACGATTGGCAGTGTGCGATCAACTGGCAAAAGAACGACGCCAAGCCACTGTAATAGTTCTTCGAGAAGCCCATCCTGGCTACATCATGCCTGTCGGCGTCTGGCAGGTAAGGGAAAACGTGAGAAACGCTATGAGACAAAAACCTTGGGTCTACAACACTTTGAACGAGGCACTTCAAAGAATTGCAGGCCAATTCAGAATTCCACTTGAAAGCTGGATAAGAGAAAGCCAACTCATACGCAATACTCTGTTTCAAAAAAGAATCACAGACTATCTATTCAGACCCACCCCTAACCAGCAATAATCATTTCGCGATCGTTTTCCTTCGAGATTTTGGAAACCCTTTGTTCTTAACCTGAAACTCTTCTAAGCAGCCACCTGGATAATTCCTTCCTGATGGCTTCCTCGTCCACCAGCTTTTGGTCTGCCGCTTCCTTTACCGCCGTGACCTTCTTATTATGCTCTTCAACTCGCCTATTTGTGGCAACCACCAATTCTTCAAGCCAACCAAGCTTCTCCCCTACTCTCTCTCGGGTGGTCACAAGCTTTAGCTCCCTTCCCACAATGACGACTTTCCTGTCCCAAAAATCTAAGCTAGACCACACTTCTTGCTCAAACAGCCTCTGCCAAACATAGGAAGGGTCAGAGTCCAAAGGCAAACCTATGATGTACGCGTCTGGATAGAAAGGGTCCTTATAAATGGTGATACTCTGGGGACCGATAGGATGTTTAATGTTTACCTTTTCACTCAACTCAACCAATTTCTATACCAAATCTATAGAGTATCCTAATTTTACAAGTTAAAGCTTGTGCTTCCACTCGGAGGCCTGCCTGATGAAAGACCGCTGCGAACGGTTTTCACAACAATTCTTAAATCAACTAGTCCATCTACTAATATGTGATTACTAAATGACCGAAAGCCTTCCCCCAAATATTATGCAATTCATCCTTCCCTTCTCGGTTCTCTCGAAAAACCGAAAAGAACCCTTCACAAATGAAATGGAAAAAGCTGCTGTTTTCTGTTTTTTAGAGTTGGAACGGTTCAAAGGCGGAGGACTAGTTCTAAAGCAGCCCCCGGAGAAGACGGTCTTCTTAGCAGAAGTTCTTTATCCATTCTGGCTAATACCTTGGCACGAATCAACTCTCATACTTGACGGACTGAATATAACACACCAAGCTTTCACCTACCAAGAGTCTGCAAACATGAAGGTGTTCAGAGAAAACATGGAAAGAAGCTCAAAAAGGCTTGAAAATTACACGGACTTCCTGTCTGACAACATCAACTATTTACGAACACCCAGCAACCAAAGACAAACAATTCTAAATGGTTTAATCACAAATCCAAAACTCCACAATGAATTCACCATGTACCTGTCCGAAGCCGCACAATTTGAGACTTTACCGTCTGACATAACCATGTTGTCGCCAACAATAGATGAAGCAGCGATCTCAACCATGAAGCAGGAACTTAACCACCTGAAACTGGAGTTTCAGGAAGAAATCAGCAATCTCTACAAAAACATGAAATTTCTCAGCAAAGCCACAAACAACTTCGCTAAGACGATCCGAGGTAAAATAAGGACGATCCAAGAAGAGTTCAATGAGGAGATCAGAAAGACCGAAAGCGTCGTGGCGCCAGAGGTTGACCGCATACAAAAAGAATACGACGAGCAGATAACAACCTTGACAAGAAAATTTGAAAGCCAGCTCCTGCCTGTTCAGAAAGAAAAAATAAAGTTGGAAAAGATCAAGGAACAGAAGCAGAACAAAATCGAACGCTGCAAGATAGAGGCAAGAAGATGTGCAGCTAAAAAGGACACGGTTGGGGAAAGAAAATGGAAAGAGGAGGCCAAAGAATCCCAGAAAGAGCTTTCTGAACTTCAAACAAAAACCAAAGAACTTCAAACAAAACTGAAACAGATTGAAGACAACAAGTCCGCTGAGACTTTCAAATTAAGATCAGAAAAAGAAACCAAAATCAGCGAAGCTAAAAAGGACCTTCTGGAACTCGAAGCTTCACGAGACGCCCAAATCCAAACTCATCGGCAAGAAATAGAGAAACTGAAGGAAATGGCCTCGACAATCATTACGCAGATCGATGACGCCGCAAAGCTAAGGGAGTCAGACCTAGCTGAGTTAGAAAAATTCGGACTACGACAAAAAAGGGCGAAGCCCTCCCTGGTTTGCCTACCCTTTTACCTAGTTCGCTATCAATCTGAGTCGAAAAAGCGTTACGAGATTTTCCCACCGTCGACTGTCAACAGTGTTAGCTTTTCAATCAAGCTTAAGGGAGCTCTTGGCAGGGCCAAGATCAAAAAAGTCCTCAATCCTCGGTTCAAAAACATAAGCGGCTTCCTAAAAGAGTTTCAATTCAGTATCGAAAGGGATGCAGTGTTAGAAAGAGAACTAGACGAAGCGGGAATGAAGGCAAACATCCTTGAAACAAGCATGCGAGAACAGATTAGAGATGGACTGAGAAGCCTCAAGCAGGAAGGCTGGTTCTCAGAAAAGGAGTATGAAGCCTTCAGTCAAGCATTGAAATAGGCAACGATTGTAGAACTGGCAACTATTTTTTGTAAAGCTCTGCCATCTTCTGATATTTCCTAATAGCGCCGGTTACGATTTTAGCTGTTTCTTCAGCGTCCTTCCATTCTTTAAACTTCACCCATTTATGAGGTTCCAGCCGCTTGTAGGTTTCGAAAAATTCCTGAATTTCCCTCAATCTGTGCGGATGCACATCTGCAATGTCACGGTAACCATCAAATCTTGCATCATTCACTGGAACTGAAAGTACTTTGGCGTCCTCACCCTTTTCGTCCTCCACGATTAATGCTCCTATCACTCTTACTTTGACTATACAGCCGACTTCAAGCGGTTCGTAGCTTAGTACCATTATGTCAAGCGGGTCATCATCGTCAGCCCACGTTTGCGGGACAAAACCGTATTCCACGGGAAAAACTACTGATGAAGGTATCACCCTGTCAAGGACGAATGATTCCCATTCGGAGCGAAATTCGTATTTGTCTCTTGAGCCGCTTATGACTTCGATAACCATGTTAAGCAGTATTGGCGGTTTTTCGCCTGCTGGAATATCTTTCCAAACATTCATTTACATCAACACCTGAAGGGCAAAAGTTGAACTAGCTAATTTGTTTTTCCTTGAAAAATTCCGCCAACTTTTTGGTCTCCGCCCTGCTAAGCGTCTCTGCACATTTTCTCGGGTCCAAGTGCTTAAACTCTAAGCCTAGAGTCGCCAGTAATCTTTGAACATCCTTGCCAATGCTTGGTGCCGCCAGAATTCCCCGCACTTCGCGATCAGCCTTGCTTTTAATTGCATCAATGTATCTTGCCAGCTGAAGCACTGCATCTTTCGCAGCAGTTTTGCGTTTAATCTCTACTACAACCAGTTTTCCGTCCCTGTCAATTCCGTAAACGTCAACAAAACCCGGCTCAACCTTCTTTTCATAACTTATAAGTCTGAACCCAGCCTCTAGCAGGCCAGGCTTTAACAGGATAGCCTTTTGCATGTCTTCTTCGCTTGCGTAAAGAGAGAATTCTCCGGAATCGATTAGACTCAATGCAGAAACCAGGCTAATCTTGCCAAAATAGACACTAACCGATTCAGTGGGCTTCTGCCTCACGGCACGGATTTCCAAAACCTCATCTTTGCGGTGAACGTGAAAAACAAGATCTCCGCCAGGCATCCAATTCACCGGTTCATAACCGACTGAACGATGAACAAGGAGAGAGCCGTCAGCCTTTACTATCAAGATGCGTTCTCCAGGCTCAAGCTTTGACTTTGCTCTACCAACATAATGCACCCAGCACTGGCCGATAACAAGTATCATCTTATGGTGCGAGATAGCTTCTCTAACAACGTTTTCAGCTTCTGAAACATTTGGGCCGACTAGAACGGTTAAAGGGGTGGAATTGGACACTTGACTGCCGCCAATAGCTTTAGAAGACTTGTGAATACATAAGATTTCTGAAGGTTTGTAATGAATAGTTGGACCAAGAAACGGAGCATAATGCGGCGTTACGATGTGACAGCGCATATCTATGATGCCCGATATGCTGAAGAACAAGTTGCCAAGATTCAGGCAGCTCTGAAAAACATAAAGATGAAAGGAAGAGACTTAGTCTTGGATATCGGTTGTGGAACTGGATTCTTATTTGATTATGTTGCTGATAAAGCGGAAGCAACTGTTGGACTGGACATTTCTAGGAAAACGTTGCTTCAAGCCAAGGACCGTGCGAAGAATTTTGCAAATGTACATCTAGTCTGGGCTGATGCTGATAATATGCCTCTTAAAAGCAACATCTTCAGCAGCGTTTTCGCCATGACGCTTATTCAAAACACGCCAGATCCACAAGAGACCTTAAATGAAATCAAACGTGTTGCCAAAGACGACGCCGTCATTGTCGTTACTGGCTTGAAGAAGATTTTTGCTAGGGAGACTTTTGAACAGTTGCTAGGGGATTCAGGTCTAAAGATCACGGCCTTAGAAGATGAAAGCTTGAAATGTTATGTGGCGGTTTGCACCAAAATGGATCTTGCCTGTCCATCTGGAAATTGGAAACCGATTTTGCTCTGAGGTCACTGTGCATGGAAATTCTCATGTTCTTGATCTTACAAACTGGACGTATGATTCGCCCCCAATGACAAGCAATGTTTATATTAAGAACCGACCATTCAAACAATTCCCTAAAGAAGTTAAGGGAAATTGACGAAATGGCATGCCTCAACTCTAAGTTGATGCTTACATGCCTTGTTTCATGTTGTAACGATGTGATGAGGTTGGTTGGCCGATGCCGTTGAAGACGATCAAGAATGACACGGCGGAAGCATTAACGTTAGAGTGGGTTTTGCATGTAAAGAATTACAAGCTTAATCTTGACAAGAACCTTTGCGCGGGCTGTCAAATCTGCAGCCTGGCCTGTCCAAAAGAAGCTATTAAACTTGAAAAACAGCCTAAAACGCAAGAAGAAAAGGGTAAGAAAGCCAAAGTAGACATTGATTTGGCGAAATGCAACTTTTGCGGAATTTGTGACATACTGTGCCCTTACGGCGCGATAAAAGTAACGTTGAATGGTGAACATGTTCTTTCTGTTCTTGAAAAAGAGAGTTTTCCACAATTGATCCGTGACATTGAAGTGGATCCAAGCAAGATTCCGGTCGGAGACAAAAAATGCGAAAAGGCATGTCCATTAGATTTGATCACGGTCACGAGGGTGACCGCTGACGGAAAAGTTGTTGAAAACCTTCGTTCTCTAACCAAAAAGGAAAGAGCTAGACTTCGGGTTAAAGTCGATGTTGAGAAGGAGCGTTGCCCATGCTGCAGAATATGTGAATTCAAGTGCCCCGAAGGCGCTATGCGCGTACGAAAATTCCTCTATGGAAAAATAGCCATTAACGCGGAGAAATGTCCGGAGGGCTGCAAAGACTGCTTGGACGTATGTCCAATAACAGGCGCTCTTTACCTTTCAGACGATGACAAGAAAGTGCACGTCAACGAGATGTTTTGCATTTACTGCGGAGCATGTAAGATAGTTTGTCCTGTTGAGGCGGCTTTGGAACTTAAACGAACCAGAATCAACCATACACCAATTAGCTCAGGAGCTTGGAACAAAGCCTTGGAAAGACTGGCTTCTCCAGTTGAGATAAGCAAGGAATTGAAGGCTAAGGGCTCGCAAAAGGCGATGGGCTCTGTTGAAAAACTGTTGATACCAAAGAGGGAGTGAAATGGTTCAAGAAGAGACTCAAAAGCCACCCACGCCTGAAGAATTGCGAATCGGAGTTTTCATTTGCCACTGCGGCTTGAACATCGCTGGCACGTTAGATATTAAGGAACTGGCTGAATATGCAAAAACTTTGCCAGACGTTGTTTACGTTAAAGAAAACCGTTACACGTGTGCAGATCCTGGGCAGGAGGAGATTAGAGAGGCGATAAAAGAGCAAAAGCTCAACCGCGTTATTGTCGCAGCATGTTCGCCGCGGATGCATGAACCCACGTTTCGGAGAACCGTTTCGGAAGCAGGTTTAAACCCGTTCCTTTTTGAGATGGCGAACATTCGTGAGTTTTCATCATGGTGTCATTCAAGCACGCCTAAGGAGGCTACTGAAAAAGCTAAGGACATCATCAAAATGGCAGTTGCAAAGGCAAGGCTACTTCTACCACTTCAAACAATAGAGGTTCCCGTTACGAACAAGGCGCTAGTTGTCGGCGGCGGCATAGCTGGAATGAACGCTGCGTTGGATCTAGCTGAAATGGGCTTTAAAGTGTACTTGCTTGAAAAGGGTGAAAGCATCGGCGGCCACATGGCACAGTTGGACAAGACATTTCCAACCCTTGACTGTTCCATCTGCATCGAAGGCCCAAAAATGGTTGACGTGGGAAGGCATCCTAACATCCAAATAATCTCTTATTCTGACCTGCTGAGCGTTAGTGGGTTTATAGGCAATTTCAAAGTTAAGATAAGGAAAAACCCGCGGTACGTCATCGCCGCAAACTGCACGGGTTGCGGTGAATGTAAAGACGCGTGCCCAATTGAATATCCGAACGAGTGGGACATGAACTTGGGCGTTAGAAAGGCTATATCCGTCCCGTTTGACCAAACGGTTCCGCTTGTTTACTCAATCAACAAAGACTATTGCATTGAATGCTACAAGTGCGTCGACGCGTGCGGGGCAAGAGAGGCCATAAATTTCGATCAGAAGCCCGAAGAAATCGAGTTAGAAGTCGGCACGATAATTGTTGCAACAGGTTACGACATTTACTTCCCATATGACAATGCGCTCTACGGCTACGGCAAATACACAAACGTGATAACCTCTCTTGAATTTGAAAGGCTCATCCTCGCCGCGGGCCCAACTGGCGGAAAAGTCATCAGGGCTTCTGACGGAAAGAAACCGCACACAGTGGCTTTCATTCAATGCGTTGGCTCAAGAGACAGGAACAAGTACCCCTACTGTTCCAACTTCTGCTGCATGTACACTCTGAAGCATGCGGTTCAGCTTAAAGAGAAGTACAAGCAAGATGTTGAGGTCTACGTTTTCTACATTGACATTCGAAGTCCAGGCAAAGGATATGAAGAGTTTTATGAACGTGCCAGAGAACTCGGAGTAAACTTTATCCGTGGAAGAGTAAGCCGCCTTTCAGAAGTTCCTGAAACCAAAAACCTAATCGTACATGCAGAAGACATGACGATCGGCCAGCCTATCGAAATTGAAGCTGACATGGTTGTTTTGGCAACTGCAGCCATACCGAAAAAAGGCTCAGAAGGCGTGGCTCGCATACTTAATCTGACTCGAGGAGCCGACGGCTTCTTCATGGAAAGCCACCCGAAGCTCAAGCCTCTGGACGCGCCTACTGACGGAATATTCTTCGCCGGAGCATGTCAAGGACTTAAAGACATTCCCTACAGTGTCTCACAAGGCAGCGGTGCAGCGTCGAAAGCCGCAACTGTGCTTTCGAAGCCAAACTGGAAGATTGAACCAATAGTTTCGGTTATTGACCCAAGCAAGTGCAGAAATGTCACAGTCAAATGCGGCATTTGCAGTGAACGGTGCCCGTACGCCTCAATTAAGGTTGAAGAGAAAAAGGCTGCTGAAGTGATTACTGCCAGCTGCCACGGGTGCGGAACATGCGTAGCAGAATGTCCAGCAGATGCCATAACACAAATGCATTTCACAGACGCGCAGATCTTGGCTCAGATAAGAGCTGCTTTAGAAAAGAACCCCGAGGAAAAGATTCTTGCCTTTCTATGCAACTGGTGCAGCTATGCCGGCGCGGATCTAGCCGGCACAAGCAGGTTTGAGTATCCACCGACGAATAGATCAGTTCGGGTCATGTGCTCTGGAAGAGTTGACCGGGACTTCATTCTTGAAGCTTTCAGGTTAGGTGCCGGCATGGTACTCGTAGCTGCATGCCACTTGCCCTATGACTGCCACTACATCAGCGGTAACTATAAAATGAAAGCAAGAATGGATGCATTGGCACCTATGCTGAACAAGCTCGGACTAAGCCCTGAAAGGTTCCGTGTAGAATACGTGTCGGCTGCTGAAGGAGTAAAATTTGCAGAACTCATCAGGGAAATGAACGGACAAATGAATGCTTTGGGCGGAGATAAGATCAAAGCGGAAAATGCGAAACTACGACCTGTGCTTGAAAACATGTTAAAGCGGAAAGAAAAGAAATAATCTTTGACGTCTTCACTATGCCCAGATGTATTTTAGTACGATCTGGATGCTGACGGCGATTAACATTGCACCGAAGACTTTCCGAAGATTTTTGCTGGAAACTCTTTTAGATGTGTAGGCTCCCACTTGAGCGCCTAAAACTGTTCCTAAGGCAAGTAGAAGTGCATATTCAAAGCTGATGTGATCTGCCAAGTAATGTTGTGTCACGCCTGATATTGACGTGAAGATCATCGTGAACATGGAAGTTGCGGTCGCGAAGTGTATTGGCATTCCCATAGCAAACGTCATTATTGGAACTATGAGCACGCCGCCTCCGATGCCAAGCAGTCCCGAGCCTAGTCCTCCTAAGAAGCACAAGGCCACGCCAATCAGGATCGTCTCCCCCGACCTGACCAGCTCAATGTCAGATCTTGCATTAGGCTGAGATGCTTTTTCTTCTGTGCTCGTACTTTTCTTTCTAACTGACCCTGAATCGATTAGCATGTGTAAGGCGATGGGGATTAGCATGAGCCAGAGAATGAGACCTAACCATTTCTGCGGTAAGATCGTGGTCAAGTATGCTCCTAAACTGGCTCCGGGGACAGTTGTGATTGCTAAGACTAGGCCCGTTTTGTAGTAGATTCGTTTTTGCCTCCAATAGTTTAGGGTTGCTGCGACAGCGGTGAAGATGATTGTTGTTAGGCTTGTTCCAACGGCGTTTGCGGGCGCAAACGCGTATGCGAGAACCAGTAGGGAGACTATGAAGGCGCCTCCTCCGATGCCTGTCATTGCAGCGATAATTCCTATTAGAAACCCGAATATGGGCAATAACAGTTCCAGCATGCCTCATCACATCGAAGTCGTGTCTTTCATGAGATTTTCTGTTTGGCAAAGTAGTAAACTGCACCCGCTAATAAACCTGCTAGGCCTATGGTCCACGCTTGTGGTGAAATGAAAAGAATGATGGCCAGTAGACTTAGGCAAGTGATTACGCCTATCGCGGGCACGACGTTTGGGTACATTCTTTGTTCTTTTTGCAGTCGTAATGCCGAGATATTTGCTGAAGCGTAATAGAAGAGCATTGCAAAGGTGCTGATGGCTACGACGCTTGACAGATCTATTAGTAGAACGAGTAGAGCCATTAGGATGCCTGTAATCCAAACTGAATGGTACGGCGTGTTATATTTAGGGTGGAGCTTGCTCAAGGTTTGTGGCAAGTCATTTCTTCTTGCCATCGCATAAGCCACACGGGAAACTCCTAGGATGGACGTAAGCAGAACGCTGGCGGTTGCCAAAAGCCCTCCAAATGAGACTATTTGCACTGCGACTGAGCTTTCTGTAGCGCCTATAGCTTCTGCTAATGGCGAGTTTGAACTTGAAAGTTTAGTAACTCCTGCCAGTCCGACCGCTATGGCGCCGACTGCGATGTAGAATATCGTAGAGATTGCTAACGACAAGAGAATAGCTTTGGGAACATTGTGTTTTGCGTCCTTGACCTCTTCAGCTACTACGGCTACTCTTGCGAAGCCGCCGTAGGCAAAGAAAATGTAGAATGCGCCGATAAGTACTCCGGTTTGGAATGGTGCAAATGGGGCAAAGTGCGCTGTGTTTGTGTAGAATAGCCCGAAGATGCAGAAGAAACCAAGGATGAACAGTTTTGCCACTACGAGAAAATTGTTTAAGACAGATGACTCGCGGATTCCAAGATAGTTGATAACCGTGAAGCAGATGCAGAGGGCAGCCGCAGCCCATTGAACGGGCAATAACGGAAACAATTTCGTAAGATAATACGCAAATCCGAGCGAAACTGCTGCCCCAGTAAAAGTATTGCTTAACATCCACATCCAACCAGCCAAGAAACCTGCAAAAGGCGAAATCAGCTGACGTCCAAATTCATATACACTCCCTTCTTTAGGCAGCCAAGCTGTCAGCTCGGCGAAACTTAAAGCAGTGAACAACGAAATGACTGCTGCAATAAGCATGGAGACCACGAGCGCCGAGCCAGCGTAGCCAGCGGTAATACCGGCCACAACGAATATGCCGGCACCAACAATCGCGCCTACGCTAATGGCAGTCGCGTCAAACAGGCCCAAAGAGGGCCTCAACTTAGAATGCGCAGCACCGTTTTTCCCCATGCCCATCCCAATCAAAAATTTGTTTTGAAAACTTTCAATTATTAAAGCTTTAACATGCTACCATCGGGCTACTGAGACATCTCTGCTTTTTCTGTTAGGCTCTCAAAGTAGACCGATTAATTCCAAGCCCTCTTTTACAAAAACTAATGCAAACAGGATTAATGCAATCCCTAAAGCATGAACAATATAAATGTAATACTTGCTTTCGATAAAGGACTTGGATCTTTCCACGATTAGAGCAATGCACATTTTTGAGCCGATAAGCAAAAAGTAAAATCCTAGGATGAAAAGAACTGTGGCCGAAATATGTACGTTTAAACTTTCGAAAATCATTGGGCCACCGATAGATAGCCAAAATAGGTAAGGGTGAGGGCTTAGGAAATTTGCCACAGCACCTCTTTTTAGAGCATCCTTTTTGGTGAGCTTGACTTCGAATTTGCCAGTTTTGACTTTCAGATTTTCAAAACCTAAGTAAATCAGATAACAAGCACCAAATAGAGCGACCATCCCGATTACAAAATTGTATTTTGCCAGATTTGACAACGCAAACAGTACGAACAATACAATCGGTAAGTCGGTAAGTAAAGGGGAGATCGCGATTTTTATCCCTTCTTTTATTCCATATTTTATAGTCTCCGAAAAGACTAGCGGAAGAAGAGGTCCAGGAGAAGTTCCTGCAGCAAAACCAAGAACTATTCCTGACACTAGAAATTCAATACCTTCCATCATACAGACAAATATTGGAAGCTATCATATGAAACTTTCCGATTCGAGTATGTTCGCATGCGAGAGAGAAGACAAAAGATTGCTGTAAATCAGCCTCTATCGTGTGCTATGGTTGACTGGCAATAGTTACCCTTCACAGAAAGAATTTTAACCTTGTCCCAACTGCGAAAGTACGTTCTTTTCTGTTCTACGATTTGGTATCATTTGTTCTAAAAACTAGTATTATTAGAGGGAAAACCATTACTAGTTACACGGAATGGTTATGCCCTTTTCCAAAAGCATTAAAATCAAGGATGTTGGAAAAATGCACGCGTGGTACAGGGGCAAGAAGGGTATCATTCTATTTACAGTATCAATTGCTCTGCTCACATTCTCTATTGTCATAGGCGTCTCTTACGATTTTCAAAAGCCAGAAACCAACAAACCTACTAGTTTCACCTGTCGGTATAACTCAAGTAACCAGACGTTTTCTGTCTCTGCAGAAATCGATCTAACAAATGGGATGAATCAAGACGAAGCAGTTGAAGTCGCAACAGAAGTGTTCAAGGCCTCTGTGGGTGCACAATACAAATTGAAGGTTGCTAGTGTAAGTGAACAAGGTATATGGACTATAGTGTTCAACTGGGGATATCTAGGCGAATCCTTAGGACATTGGTTTGAAGCAGTCATAAACCCGTTTGATCAAACCGTTGATTACAATCGTTGCTATTAACCTTGAAAATATGATATTGTCTGTGAGTGCTTCCTAAGCAACTTCATGCGCACACATGAAAATATTGAAACGCAATCTTTATTGATGCTCTGTTCATTCGCAGTGCGTGCGCTCTCTATTTTGTTTTCACAATATCCCTACTGGCTATGGGCTATGCATGCCTTTATGCATAAACCACATACTTCTCCGCCTGACACGGTATGAATGTACTGGTGACATTTTTCTTTGTTTATCTGCCATCCTTCGTCGGAATTGTAAATGGGATTTTTCAGAGCCTCAGCTGGACATGCTTTCACACATTTTGAGCACTTTTCTCCTAGGCACGCGTCTTTGTCTGAAGGTTCATCCGGGTCCAGCGGAGCGCTTGTTATTATCGTTGCAAAGCGGACATAAGATCCATACTTTGGCGTTAAGACCAGATTGTTCAATCCAAATCTGCCTAAGCCGGCAGCCACAGCCACGTGCTTATGGGATATGTCCCCAACAAGCTTCTCTTTATCATAGGGCTCACTTGCTGGAATTGCTATAGCCTCATAGCCCTCATCCTCAAGGAGGCTCGCTGTCTCGCATGCTATGGTGTTGAGTTTTGAGTTTGCGACGTCGTAGCTCAGCTTGTATTCTTTCATGGTCTTTGGAAGTTGAATGATTGGGGACTTGTTTATTTTCAAAGCTATTGAGATGAGGTTTTTAGCGTTGGGCAAGAAGTCCTTTGGCTGATGTCCTTTCGGTGCCCTTGAAAGCCTTTCAATTGGGGTTATGCCAACGAGTGTTGCTCCTCTGCTTTTTGCAAAATTCTTGACTTTTTCGGTTAGACTCGGCAACTGTCCCACTAGTCTTTTTTAGATATCAAGGGCTTTTGCTAATATATAGTTGTCAGTGTGATGTGCTTGATTGTTCGTTGTCATGTTACTAGGTTGTCTTGATTCATTTGATGAATGTATGGCGCAAGGATAATATATGACGTACGTCATAATGTGACCTGAAGTCCGAAGGATTGCGTGTAATGAGTAAAAGAA
>Ga0315280_10001208_pt1 | contig 45267 bp, 40 predicted proteins | sample YL17G06_40_MG_FD_203697 | JGI IMG/M metagenome (GOLD analysis project Ga0315280, IMG submission 203697) | Sediment microbial communities from Yellowstone Lake, YNP, Wyoming, USA - YL17G06_40 | ecosystem: Environmental > Aquatic > Freshwater > Lake > Sediment | place: USA: Wyoming | collected... | reverse complement strand
TGGAAGACGCTACCCATCCTCGTCGCCGAGATCAAGGGCAAGATCGAGACCGAGAAGTTCGTCCTAGTCAATGGACACGTCGACACCCCGCCCTTCAGCCAGGGCGCCACCGACAACATCTCAGGCAACACAGCCATCGTCGAGGTCGCACGCATCCTGAACAAACACAGGGACAAGCTCAGGCGGAGCGTCAGGATCGCCTTCTGGACCGGCCACGAGATAGGCAAGTACGCCGGCTCGACCTGGTACAACGACGCCTTCTGGCACGACCTCAGGTACAACTGCGTCGCCAGCTACAACATCGACTCCCCGGGCGTCGATGGCGCCACGACGGTCAGAGAAGCACCAGTCAGCGAGGTGCTGGACGCGGTCCTCGACAGCGTCAAAGACGCGACCGGCATCACCGTGGAACACTTCCGCTGGCCCACTAGGGCCGGGGACGGCAGCTTCTGGGGCACCGGACTCCCCCATGTTGGCGTCACGACGAGCCGCCCGAAGGAGACCTACGACCCCCACGTCAACTACTCTGGAGGCGGATGGTGGTGGCACACCCCGTACGAGACCTACGACAAGATGGACGCCGACATCCTCGCCACGGACGTCAAGATCGAACTCAACTACATCATGAGGCTGACGAGCTGCCCTGTCCTACCCTTCAACTTCGCCCCCTACGCGGCGCACATGGCCAAGCTCCTCGAGGAGATGCAGGCGAAGGCCGAGAAGGTGAAGGGCTACTTCAACCTCTATCCGGTCATCGACAGGGCGAAGGAGTTCGTGGACCTCTCGGAGAGGCTCGAGGCCGCGTCGGCGAAGGTTCGGAGGCGGGGGTCAGCCGAGAAGATCGAGAGGCTGAACACCTGCCTAATGTGGGTCGGCAGGCACGTGAACCCCGTCGCCCACTCAGACGCCGGCATTTCGGAGCAGACGAGCATGGAGACCTTCGGCGCCCAGCCCTTCCCCAGGATCAGTGAGATAGTCGACCTCGCCAACATGACCCTCCACCAGTCGCCGGAGTTCAAGTTCCTGTTGACGAAGCTCGTCAGGGAACGGAACATGGTAGAGGATGCCTTCTACCAGGCGAATGAACTCATCAGGAAGACGTTGATGGAGCTCGGCGAGGCACCCTAACACCCTATTTTTTCCTTTCTGGGGAGGTCAGATAATCGAAGGAAACGGCCCCTTCAGGCTCGGCCTGATGATAACCGAGAGATGCGACGCCAGCTGCGCCCACTGCTGGTTCAGCTGCGGCCCCGCATCCGGGGTAGACATGACACGGCGAGAGGCCGAGGGGTACATCGACGAGGCCGCGTCCATCCCCTCAATGCGGTGGGTCAGCTTCACCGGCGGCGAGCCATTCCTGTTGCCAGAGCTCATCAGGGCTCTCATACCCTACGCAGCTGACAGGGGGCTCAGGACAGAGTGCGTCACCAACTGCGCATGGGCGACTAGCAGGGAGAAGGCGGCTGAGGAGCTCGAGGGGCTGGCGGGGCTCGGCCTCGACGCCCTGAACGTCAGCGCCGACGACTTCCACCAAGCCCAGATACCCTTCGAGAGGGTGAGAAGCTGCCACGACGCCGCCAAGGAAATAGGCCTCAAGACCGTCATCATGTGCACCACATCCCGATCGAGCAGGCTCCGGCTCATTGAAATAGCGAGGCTTCTCGGAGGCGGTATCTACGTCCTTGGGGGTGATCGACCCGAGCGTTTCTCAGCGATAGGCGTAGAATCGGCCTTCACCCCAGTCGGGAGAGCGGCCAGCCTCCCAGTCGACGAGAGGATAACAGGCGGATCAACCATTGAGGGGCCGTGCGAGGCCGTGCTCAGAGACATCGGGGTGAGGCCCCGAGGCGACGTGATGCCATGCTGCTCAGCGGCGTCGCGGCTAGAGGCTCTGAGGGTGGGCAACATCTCAAACGGAGGACTCTCGGAGCTCCTCGAGACCGCGTGGGATCAGCCCGTCTTCAACATCCTCGCCACAGAGGGGCCAGTCGGCCTCAGAGAGGGTAAAAACGCCAGAGATGGCTCATATGTTAATAGGTGTCACCTCTGCCACGAGCTGCTGAAGCGTGGCTAAGAGGACACTAACGCGGCTCGATCAGAGATCTGAGGAAGCCAACGTGTCCAAGGTACGTGCCGTCGAGGAGATAGACCTCGAAGTCGTCTACGTCTATCGCCTCCCTCCTAAGGAGGGGGCCGAGGAGGCTCTGGGGGGTCTCAGAGTTCACTGGCAGGCCCCCCAAAATATCGTTGAAGGTCGGCATGAGTATCATCTCGGGACTGTCGACGTCGACGCCGTACTGCCCCCTGAAGGCCTCGACGGGGTCGCCCTCGAAGCGGACCCCCTCCTGCTCGAGATAAGCCTTCGTCAGCCTGGACGCCTCACAGGTCCCCTTCATCCAAGCCCTCTGGGAGATCCTGATGCCCAGAGGCGTGTTCAACAGGACCGTCGGATGGTTATGGCCCGCTACTATCAGGTCGGCCTCCAGGAGCTTTGGCTTGGGCCAGGCGTGGCCGTGAAAGGCGGCTATCTTGTAGTCGTCGCCGATCAGGATACCCTTCGACGAGTGTATCTCTATCCCCTCTGGCACTAGATCCTGGATGTTCCCGTCATGGTTCCCCCTCGTGACCTCGATCCTGCCGACCTCCTTCAGGAGGGCGTCGAAGAATCGGGGGATCTCCCTCCTCTCCTGAAACGAGGTTATGGGGACGCCATGCTTCACGTCGCCTAGCAGTACGAGCCTATCCGGCTTGTGCTTCTTAACCAGGTCAAGGAGCTCGCCGAGGATCCTCTCCGTCTGGAAGGGGATGTTCACGCCCATCTTCGCCAGCTCGTACTCGAGCCCTAGGTGGAGGTCTGCGACGAAGAGCACACGTTCACCCACCTCGGCGAGGAGCGCGGGCCACGGCGTGAGCAGACGGATCAAGGAGGCTCGATCAGACCCTCCTCCGGCGGGATTTAAACCAGTTTCCCTCCGATACTGGTAAAGCCTCGTTCGACGATTCTCAGACCGGGTAGCCCCATGGCCTTTGAGGAGCGGAGGGTCCTCGAGAGGGTAGCCGACGAGCTGAGAACCCAGAGGGAGCTCTCCAGGCTCAACTGGGAGAGGCTGAAGGGCACCTTCGGCGACAGGTTCGACAAGGCGTGGAGGCTCGTCCAAGAGAGGCGGGTCAAGAGGTACCTCTTCCGGCCCTCCGGCAGGGTCGTCTGGATAGTCATCGGCCAAGGTGGAGAGTACCGCATCCTCCCGGCGGCGGGCTACTGCAGCTGCAGCGACTTCTACTTCCGCGTCGTGAATGGCGAGGCTGGTGTCTGCTATCACCTCCTAGGCCAGAAGCTCGCGGAGGCCCTCTCCTCATACGAGGAGGTCATGGAGGACGACGAGGCCTACGACCTCCTCATGGAGGAGTGGAAGGAGCAGGTCAGGGAGGAGGACTAGCCCGGAGGATTACGCCTATATACCCAGCGCGAGGCGTATTAAGCGAAATGACCTTCGAAGGATTCTTCTCCCTGCTCTCCGACCTGACGGTGGTGCTCACGATCTTCACCTTAATCCTCGGCTTCGTCCACCTCTTCATCTCCAGCCCCGAGCCGAATAAGTAGCGATATCCATTTTATAGAAGTGACACCATCTTTGGGGTAGCGGCTGCCATGTCCACCGTTGAAGATATCATCAAAAAGATTCTCGCATTCAAGCCGAACCTGACCCGTGAGGCTGTGGAGAGGCTCATCGAGGAGGAGAGGGCGAAAGCGGCGGGCCTCCTCACGGACGAGGCGGCGGCCCACCTCGTCGCCTCGAACCTAAGCGTAGACGGCTCAGGCGAGAAGATAGAGGCGAAGCTCACAATCGGCGCCCTCACGACGGGCCTCAGCGACGTCTCACTCACCGGCAGGGTCATCCACGTCTTCCCTCCGCGCACCTTTCAGAGGGCCGACGGGAGGCAGGGCAAGGTACTCAGGATGATCATCGGCGACGGCACAGGCACCGTACCCATAGTCTTCTGGGATGATAAGGCAGACCTGGTCCAGGCCAGCAAGGTCTCAAGGGGGAAGGTCGTCAGGATCCTCCACGGCTACAGCCGCGATAGGAACGGTGAGGTGGAGATCAACGTTGGCACCAGAGGGCAAGCCTACATGGAGCCGATGGACGCCGCAGGCGCCGATCTGCCCGACATGGACAGGTTCTTCAAGACGCCCGCCGAAGTTCACGCGCCGGGCAAGGTGAACGTCGTCGGCGTCGTAGTCGACCGCCTCCCAGCATCGACGTTTACACGCAGGGACGGTACAGAGGGGAAGGTATCGAGGCTGGTCCTCGAGGAGGGCGGAGCCAAGATAAACATGGTCCTCTGGGACGACAAGGTCACAGAGCTCGGAGGCATCGAGAAGGGGACAAAGGTCAGGATAATCAACGGCGCCTCACGCGGTCGACCCGACGGCGGCTACGAGATCCACCTCAACTGGGCGTCAGAGCTCGAGGTGCTCGAGAAGGGCGTGGAGCCTAAGGAGCCCGCCGCCTTCTGGACGAAGATCGCCGACGTCAAGGATGGGATGTACAGCGTCAACGTCGCCGCGACGGTCACCCAGGTCGGTGAGGAGAGGGAGTTCACCAGAAAGGACGGAGGCAAGGGTAAAGTCGCCTCCCTCCTACTGGAGGACGAGACAGGCATCCTGCGCCTCAGCCTCTGGGAAGACGACGTCAACCTCCTGAAAGAGATAAAGCCGGGCACGGTCGTGGCGATCGAGAGCGGCTACACTCGAGCCGGTTTCGGCAGCGTCGACCTAAACCTCGGCCGCAACGGCAGGATCAGGATAAATCCGGAGGACGTCAAGGTCAGGAAGCCGAGCGCCGAGGAGAAGGTGACCGAGATAAAGAACCTCGCCGAGGGGCAGAAGAACATAAGCGTCAAGGGCCAGCTCCTAGACGACCCAGTCTCAAGGGACGTCGAGACGGTTAGGGGTCCCACAAGGGTCGTCTCGTTCAGGATAGACGATGGCACGGGCGAGGCACGCGTGTCCCTCTGGCGCGACCTAGGCGACACCGTCCAGGGATTAACAGCCGGAGCCCAGGTTATGTTAGAGAACTGTAATGTCAGGGAGCCCTTCGACGGCCTGATGCAGGTGACGTCAGGCGCCTTCACGAAGGTAGTAATCCTTAAGAAGTAGCATCCACTGATGAGTGGAGCTTGAGCATACTAAAAACACTGAGGCAACTCTACGGGGTCTCAAGGCCCGAGTTCCTGCCGGCTAACATGGGTTCACTAGTCCTGGGGCTCGCCTGGGGTTTCGAGCCCTCGGGAGGCTTCAGCCTCGAGATGGGAGTCATGGCGGTCCTATCATTCGCCGTGATAACCGTCGTCTCCGCCATAGGTGCCCAGCTTAATACCTTGAGTGACCACGAACTCGATTTGACCGAGCCCCGCAAGGAGTGGCTGGTCAGGAACCTCAAGTTACTCGGAAAGGAAAAGGTGAGGAGAGTCCTCCTCGCCGAGTTGGCTCTCAGCGTTGTGGTCGCGGCGCCGCTCATGTTGATGAGGCGCCAGCCAATTCAGCTGGTGATATTCGTATCCGCCCTCTTCCTGACCCACGCATACTCGGCTCCGCCGCTCCGACTTAAGGCACGGTCTATCCTAGCTATGGTCTCACTATCCCTCGTCCTGAGCGCGTTGCCTGTGACCTTCATCTACTACACCTTCGCCCAGGAACTGAGCCCCTTTTTCCTCCTTTTTCTGGTCGGGCAGACATTAACGGTCTACAGCGTAATCATCCCTACTGAGACGCGTGACTACTTCAGCGACAAGGCGATGGGGGTTAAGACGATGACGGTCTGGCTTGGCCTATCTAGGGCTTCGCTCCTAGCCGTCGCAATGCTGGTGGCGGGAGCGGCCATGTCCATGTCTGCTTTCATGATGACCCCGACACTGAGCCGTCAACCAATCATCGCTCTCTCCTTCTTGGCGATGGTGGCCGCCGACCTGTATGTCCTGAGGGCGTTCCACCGCCTGTATCACCTCTCAAAGGATCATGAAGCCGTCGAGGGCGATGCCATGGGAGCCATCGGCGGGGAAGTAGTGGAGTTCTCGTCGCGGAACCCTAAATGGATCACAATAGTGACGCAGGCGATCATCTTCGTGAATATCGTCTACCTAGTCTGAAAGGTTATTGGGTAAAAATGGGTCATGGCTTTCCCTTCTCGACCTCGGAGAGGCTCTCGTCGAGGATATCGAGGCTCTTGTCCACCAGTTCTCGGGTTATGATGAGTGGCGGCATGAGGCGTATGACGCTGGCGCCGCAGTTGACGAGGGCGATCCCCTTCCTGAAGCAGCTCATCATTACGTCCTCTGTCTCCTGCCTCGCCGGGACCTTACTCTCCTTATCCTTGACCAGTTCCATTCCGCACATGAGGCCTAGGCCCCGGACATCTCCGACCATCGGGTGCTCCTCCTTCATCTCCCCGAGCCTCTTCATGATGTGCTTCCCCTGCCTCAGGGCGTTCTCCAGCATCCCCTCCTCCTTTATCGCCTTGATCACGGCCTGGGCCGCCGCGCAGGCGACTGGGTTGCCGCCGAAGGTGGAGGCGTGACTCCCGGGAGTCCAGTCCTGGAGGTCGGCCCTAGAAGCCATCACGCCGAGGGGCAGGCCCGCGGCTATGCCTTTTGCAATTGTGACGATGTCAGGGATGACGCCGAAATTCTCTATGGCGAACCACTTGCCGGTCCTGCCCATGCCGGACTGGACCTCGTCGATGGCCAGAAGGATTCCGTGTTTGTCGAGGAGCTTCTTCAGCTCCTTGAAATAGCCCTTCGGCGGCACCACGTATCCGCCCTCACCCTGGACGGCCTCGCCGATGAGCATTGCGACCTCCTCGGGGGGAACGTACTTGTTGAAGAGGTACTCCTCGATGTAGTCTATGCAGTAGTAGCCGCAGCTCGGGCACTCCAGGTGGAATGGGCACCTGTAGCAGTAGGGGTAGAAGATGTGCTCCACCCCGGGCATCAACGGGGCGAAGCGGCGTCGCTGGGCCGGCTTGCTCGCCGTCAGGCTCACCGCCCCCATGGTCCTGCCGTGGAAGCTGCCGATGTAGGCTAGGATGTACTGGCGTCTGCTGTGCCAGCGGGCGAGCTTGATCGCAGCCTCGTTCGCCTCGGCGCCGCTGTTCCCATAGAAGAACTTCTTCTTATGGGCCCCGGGAACTATATCGTGGAGCTGCTCGCCTAGGTCGATGTACTGTTCGTAGAAGAAGTCAGTGTAGCTGTAATGAAGGAACTTGTCCACCTGCTCGTGGATCGCCTTATTGACCTTTGGATGGGCGTGGCCGACGTTGCAGACGGCTAAGCCGGAGTTCATGTCAATGAACTCGTTGCCGTCCACGTCGGTTATGATGCAGCCCTCGCCCTTCTTGACTACTAGGGGGTAGGCCCGCCCGAAGGAGGGGGAGATGTACCTCTCGTCCCTCTCGATGATCCTCTTCGCCTTAGGTCCGGGGGGTGTGACCATTATCTTGGGGTAACTCAAAACCTCTTCACCTTGCACCTGAGGATTTGTTGTTGGCGCTTAAAAGTGGTGGTGCTCAGCTTGGAGCTATCATGATCTCTATGACGGAGATGTTAGCCTTGCCGCCGTCCTGGCGGACAAGCTCATCTGTCCCGATCTCGATGGACTCCACCTTGGCGTCCTTGATGAAGGTGCGCCTCAGTAGCTCGACGGCGTCGACCGCCTTCTCGATGTGCCTCCCCCTTGCCCTTATCTTCACCGGCTTAACGCCGCTGTTGAAGAGGGTCATGCAGGCCACGACGTAGTTCATCGTCGGCTTGTCGCCCACAACGACGAGGTCACTCTTCGCCTGCGGCGTGTCCTCGGACATGAGTCACTCCGGATGCAAGTGAGTGCCCCGGTATAAAATCGTTGACCTACAGCACGTAGATGGCCACTGCCGCCAGCACGATTGTGGCGGGTAGGATAGTTAGCGCTGCTCTCTTGAATAGGGAGAACCCTGAGTCGAGGATGTGCCTGAAGGCGTTGAGGCCGTTTTCGCCGATGACAGGAAGGTTCGGAACCGAGGCCGACAAGAAGGAGGCCTGAGCCGGGGCTAGCTTCGACGAGGCTGAACTGATGACCTCCTTCACGTAGTGGAAGAGCCTGTCCCAGTCGGTCCTCTCGCCGATGGGGTAGTATCCCCTGTCCGTGGCCCCTATGCCGTTCACGAGGTGCGTGTCCGAGGTCAGCGCCTCACCATCAACGCATCCCTCCTCGCGGATAACGTCGAGGAGACCCTCTCTGAGCCCTGTCGTCATGTTGTTGCTGTCAAAGACGACGTATGCATAGGTTTCGCCGGTCTCAAGCCTAACGAGCAGGGTGGAGATGCCGCATGGCCCTACACCTTCGTCCAGCCCCCACTCGTCTGGTACCACGGTCGCTGCGGCGACAGAGAAGCTTCTTTGCTCTTCTCTTCGTGCTTTCCTGAACGCCTCCATCGACGCTTTATGGAGGTTTTCAGCGTCGGCGTCCGTCAGTAAGTCCTCCTCGAGGATGCTGTTATGGGCGTCCACGATGACGGCCTTCACGCCCTCATCACCGAGGTCGTTCCTTATGCGTGATAACACGCTTACAGGGATGTCGTCGTGGCTCTTTGGCGCCATTGTCAGGGTGAAAAGGGCGACGCTGCCGAATAGCTGGCAGGACGCCTTGGCGCCCTCGACCTCGGCCCTCGTCATCGGGCTGCACTTCGACCCTAAGCCTACGCCTCTTGAGGCAAGGATGGATTCAACTATCTTCTCTAGGTCGGAGCTTCTCGTCATGTCGAGGTCGTGTGTCGATACGCCGTGGCAAACTATCGTCGTGCACCCCGATGCGCTGAGTCTGTCTGTCATAACCTTCGCCATGGCGCTGCTGCCGACGTTTAGGAAGGGTCCAGGGTGGATGTACGGTACGACAAAATTCACGAGGCATCCGCCGTCACCCCTAGTGAACGTGACCATATCAGCATCAAGCTCCCTGTACATGGCGACCCTCATGATCTCCTCCTCAAGAGGCTGGCTATACTCCTCCGCCCAGGCCATGAGGAAGGCCCTGAAAAGCGGAACCAGCCTCAACCCATTGCTATCGTCCCTCCATAACCTCATCACGACATTGAATAACGAGAGACCGATAACGACGATGGCAATCCCGACGAGGCCGCTAAATGATAGAAGACCAGACAGGCCTGGCACCAAGAAGAAGCCGCCGGCGAAGCACATGACCGGCTGGACAAGGACCGACAGCAGCTTGTTCAGCCAACCCCTGTCCGAGAACATAGGAAATACAAGCAGCCTCACGGCGACGTTGAGAGTGAACGACATCAAGATGCCCCTGGCGAGTAGCTCGGTGTCCCCAGTCAGCCAGGCAGCTATTGATGAGATGATCACAACGAACGAGTACGCTATTCCCCAACAGAATGAGGCTATGTTTATCCTGCGCGCGGTGAGGATGTGATCCCTCCTCATGAAAGCACCGACAAGCAGGTCAGAGAGGATAATGGGAAGGGCGAGACCCAGCAAGCCGTACTTCAGACCCTCCAGAACACCACCCAAGCCGTAGGCAACTGTGTACGCGAGGCCGCTGACAACCATCGTGAGAGCGATCGTCGCCCCGACCAAGAGGCCCCTTGAGGGGAAGGTGAACAGCAATGAGTAGTAGTCGACGATGTTCTCGATGTCTTCCTTCCCTTGATTCAGCTTGGATCCACCAGCAGTCTTGGTTCCCACGGCGTCCACACTGGGGCTAATCACCATAATGGAGAATGCTAAGAAGAATATTGCCCCTTAGAACATCGCCCTCGCGGCTATGACCGACAGGATAAGGGCGATCGCGCCACCCATCACGAACTCTGGCTTTATCTTGATGCCGTTAGACTCGTCCTGGAAGAAGCGCATGAGGCCCGCGCTCGAGGACGGCATCCCTACGCCGCTTTCGCGTTTTTTCTTGCTCATCGATTATCACCATCTATCACTCAGCTTTTAAAGAAAAAGGTTTCTAGTGGCGAGGAAGAGGCCCTTGTTAGCTACCTGAGGAAGTCGGTGAGTTTGAACTCCTTGCTCGGCTCCTCGGGCTTCTTCTCCTCCTTGAAGATCTGGTCGATCTCCTCCCTTACGAGGATGAGCCTGTCGACGTAGTAGTCGTCGAGGTGATACTTCTTCACCATATCGATTGCCGGGTTGAGGTACTTCTCTATGCCGCCCTTGTGGACGGTCATCTGGATGGCTCCGCCGCACCTCTTACAGCTCCCGCTGAGAGGCGGCCTCCTGTACTTCCTGTTGCACTTGGAGCACCTGAAGCCCTGACTCGTGAATGCCCGTAGGTTGCCGACGATGTCCTTCATGAAGTGGCTGTTCAGTATCTTCAGGGCGACGACATTTACGTCAACGGCTTTCAGCTTCCCGGCGAGATCTAGCTGGCTTTCGAGCTTGTCGATCATGGTCGTTAGGCTCGTGTAGGCGCCCTGATGCGAGCCAAGATTTATGTCGGAGCAGTATTCGGTGTACCCGAAGCCCTGGAATTGGGCTTCTGTGCCGAGGCGGCCGCCGATCGTGTCGACGAGGGCGGCGTAGTCGCCTGAGCCTGCCCCCTTGGCGCAGAGGCTGTAGAACTCTGGCGGATACCTCCAGATGACGTCGACGTTGTGGGCCTCCTTGTCCACCTCACTCGGGTTCAGGATCGGGATCACGAAGAGAGGCGCGTCCATCAGGCCCCCGCTCTGCTCGGGGAGGTAGAGCCGCGAGAAGTTGAGGAGCGGGTCGAGGGCGAGCATGATGGCGTCCTCGTCGCCGTCGCAGTTCCTCCTCTTCGCCGCGTGCCACAGTGGGTGGCCGTAGCAGTTCCTCACCTTCGTGAAGCCGAGGAGCCTCCCGGTTATCGCCGCGGAGGTATGAGGAGCCAGGCCGAGGAGGAGGCAGCCTACGAGGTCGTTTCTGTTCCTCGCCTTGTAATACGGTTCAAGCTTGTAGAAGGTTGTGAGGAGGTCGTCGAGGAACCTGGAGGCCTTCACGAGGTAGTCTCCGCATTCCTCGGGGAGGATGACGTCCTGGACCTTGAGCTCAAGCATCTGACCGGGGCTCTCCAGGGGAACCCCTTCGACGTCGTGGGTGTAGCCTAACTCCCTGAGCCTCCCCAATGGGATCCCGATCTCATCGGATGTGAAGTGGGTTAGGGGTATGTCCGTGAGGTCGAACCTTAGTGTCCCATCCTTGAAGATGGAGAGGTCGTAACGTGCCCTGATGATTCCCTTCCCGAGGTGCTCAGGGACCCTTCCCTCGTTCATCAGTCTCTTGACGCATTTTATCCTCGAAGGGAGCGTGCCGCCGACGAGCTTCCACGCCCTGTCAAGCTCCGCCCTGAGGTCGATGTTCACGTTGTTGTAGGAGACGATGTTGCCCTTGCAGGCGGGGCACTTATCGCCCTCATACTGTAGGCCGCAGCGGACGCACCGTCTGATATCGATTGTGGGGCCACCACATTCCGGGCACAACGCGGTCTGTGACACGGCGCCGCACTGTGCGCACCTCCTCTGTAGGAGCTCCACCCTGACCGTCCTCCCCTTCTCGGCCTTCAGTATGTCTCGCTGGGGGCCGCCCGCCTCTGCGACGGGGAAGAGTGAGTGTACGTATGGCTCCATCTTCCTCTCCTTCGCCTTCTCGGGTCGACCCATCCTAGCCCCGACAAAGACGGGTGCCTTCTCCCTGACCGTGAAGCCGGCGAGGGAGCCAACGATGTCGAGGGGCTCATCTCCCTTGATCTCGACGTACCTCTTGTCTAAGGCGAGGCTCCGCCAGAGCACGGTGGCCTCCTCTGTGAGCTGAATGAAGCCTTCCTTCACCGAGTGGGGGACGAGGAGTCTCTCGAGGATCGCCTTGACGCCTTCGTCGTTTCCTATCCTCGGGGACAGCTGGTCGGTCCATTCGGCGAGCAACTTATCTCGGAGAAATAGGAGCTCGTCCCTTGTTATCTTCGACCAGTGATACGTGTATCGCGGGTGGAGCGGGGTATCTACAGAGGCCAGGAATACAGCCTCCTCCGGCGTCGGCACGTTCAGCGGCGAGGTTAAGAAGAACTGGATCCTCTCCGGTATGAGGTTGGCGAGCTTCGAGACGGCCTCGCATCCTACTCTATCGCACATAGCCTTCAGGTCTAGGAGCCATTGGTTCTCATCGTATCCCGCCTCCAAGAGGTTCTTGTTGTTCTGGATGAAGTCGCCGGCATTCACGAGCACATCGCCTACGGAGAGGATCACCTCGATGTCGTGGAGGAGCCTCTCCGCCTGCTCCTCGGTCTCGATTCTCGTAACGGTGCCGTCACGAAGCCTAACTACCGGCGGTTCGATGGAGTCCACGGGCGTGACGGCGGCTGACTTGCCGGGAAGCTCTATCCTGAGCTGTACGCCTGTGGTGAGGAATTTGTTGAGGACGATCATCGTGGCTGGATGCACCCCGACGGCTGCCAGGCCCGTGTTTCTAGCCCGTCCGTACCTCAGCCTGAATCCTCCGACGGCGCCGGGGAAGGAGAAGACCGGACGTCCGACGATGATCTCCTCCATGAAGCCGACGGAGGGCTGCTCCTCCGAGTTCTTCGTCTTCTTCTGACCGAGCCTGTCGAGCCACTCCCAGCCGTCGATGCCGAGGTCCTGGCAGACGCCGTAGAGCTTCCTCGCCCTACCGACTATGCCGTCTACGACGACGATGAGGGCGCCGCCCCTCAGCCGGTTCGTCTCTATGCCCTGGACATCCCTGTAGTTTGAGACCTCGTATGGGTCTGTTGAGACGCCGGTCGCCTCGACGGGTATCTGCCTGATCGCGGTCTCGAGGTCTTCGTCGGTCACGTGGTACTGGAAACGCCTGACGGACCGCTCGTAGATACGGACCTCTTCGACGAATCTGTGGACGGCCTCCTCGGATGGCTGGAACCTCTCAAGGCCAAGGCGCTTCCTCACCTGGTCCGCGACGACTAATGTGAGGGCCTGAGCGGTGCCTCCGGCCGGCCTTATGGGGCCGGCGAAGTAGACTGAGAGGTACTGGCTCCTGTCAGGGTTCTGCTTGATCCTGATCTCGGGTATACCCTGAATCGGGGCTATGGTGACCCCCTCTGTCATTATCGCGAGGGCGGTCCTTATCGCCTGATCCGCGGCCCTCTCCTTGGGCATGTTCCCGAAGCCGCCGTACGCTATCTCCTCGGCGACCTTGAATGCCATGTCACGGCGGTCCATGCCCTCGAGCTCCCGCATCCGATGGGTGATGCCCGGGGGCCCGATGAGCTTCTCGACTCGCTCCGCTATATCGCGTGTTATTTTGGCCTCGACCTCAAGGGTCGGGTCGAGACCCTTCCCCCTAGCCCTCCCGGCTATATCGTAGAGCTTGGTGAGCTTGTCCTCTATCTCTTGGAAGTACTCTCTGTATTCCTGCGTCATCCGGAGCTGGCTCAAGACTCACTCTCCTAATGATAGGCGGGTGTAATGGAAGTACCCATCGCCTGGGCCTCTGTGTTGACCCTCTCAGGATTTTATAGCTGATACTATATCGTAAATCATTTCCTTTGTCCCGGTTGACTCCTCGACGAGGGTGCCAGTGACTATGATCTCCGCCCCCGCATCCTTCGCTGCCTTCGCGGACTCGGCGTCCCTGATTCCTCCGCCGACGACGAGGTGTGCCGAGATATATTTCCTCACGAGTTTGATCATGAGAGGAGGTACGGGAGCCTTTGCCCCTGACCCCGCCTCGAGGTAGACGTATCTCATGCCAAGGTTCTCAGCGGCGAGGCTGTAGCCGACAGCTAGCTCGGGGTGGTCGTAGGGTACCCCCCTTGCCTGACCCACGAAGCCCGCAGCTCCCCCCTCTCCGACTATTATGTAACCCATCGGAATTGATTCTAGACCGTACTTCTTCACCATCGGGGCGGATAGAGCCTGGCAGTCGACGATATAGTAGGTGTTCGAGGAGTTGAGGAGCGACATGAACCAGATGGCGTCAGCGTGCATGCTCACCCCGGACATGTTGTTCGGGAAGAGGATGACAGGCACCTTGACCCTCGACTTGATCCGCTTCACCGCCTCGTCGAGCTCGAGGCTCGACGCGAGGGTTGAGCCACCGACCATGATGGCGGCGGTCCCCCCCTTCTCGGCCTCCTCCGCGATGACGGCGCAGTCGACATCCCCGATCTTCTCCGGGTCTAGTAGAGTCATGTGAATGGCGCCGTCGGCCTTGATCTTGCTGAGTATGTACTCCTCCACCTTCCTAACCAACTTTAGTGACTTCCCCCGACCCAGCGCCATAGTACTTGTCGACGAAGATGCAATAGGCATCCACATCGGCCGTCTGCGGATCCACGGCCATCTGTGACCTGAGGCCGCAACTGCTGCACCTGAACGCTGCCCTCCCCTGGTCATGGTCAACTGTGACCTTCGTCGTGTTCTTGCCGCACTTCGGACAGAGGTAGAACTCGGGGAGTTTCTTCTTAATGATCTTTACTTCCTGTTTCCTTCTGCGCCCCATGGTCACATGCCTTCCTTGATTGCGATTAGATGGGTGCTTTGCTCAGTCTTAAGATTGTTGGAGGCCGCCTCTTGTGCTCGGTGCCCCACACCCTCCTTAGGACCATCTCGACTTTTTGGATAGGTACGCCTGTCTCCTCTACTATCCTCGGGGGTTCGAACCCCTTGCTCCACGCGTATAGTATTAGGTCCAGACTATCGTAGTCTATCCCCAGCTCCTCCTCGTCGGTCTGGCCGGGCCAGAAACCCGCCGTTGGAACCTTCTTGATTATCTGCTCAGGCAAATTGAGGTGGAGTGCCATCTGCCTTACCTGGTTCTTGTAGAGGTCCCCTATCGGCATGATGTCGACGCCGGAGTCACCGTGTTTGGTGAAGTAGCCTGTGTACAGCTCTGATTTGTTCGAGCTGCCCACGACCATCCTGCTCAGGGTGTTCGCGTAGTGGTAGACTATTATCATCCGCGTCCTAGCCTTCACGTTTCCGAAGGCGACCCTATTCGACGGGCTGTAGAGTGGGAGGCCCCGCCTCATCACATGTAGCATCGGCGTGATGTCTACGCAATCACACGTGAGCCCGAGCTCCGTCACAAGTTGCATCACATCGTCTATATCCTGCTTCGGTGTGACATCACGCTCTGGCAGTGTCAATGCTGTCACTCTTTTCGGCCCCAGCGCCTTCACGGTGAGGGATAAGATGACTGCAGAATCGATCCCGCCGCTTACGGCGACGATAGCCCCGTTTAATCCTGCTTCTTCGACTGTTTTTTTTATGAATTTCGTGATCAATTTCTCTGCCTTGATCGGGTCTATTGTCAGGTCTTGGAGGGTTATCATGGATTTCTTTAGTGGCGACGGTGGGTTAAATGGTTTGTTTCTTTAAAATTATGCATAATTATTATATATTTAATTTATTTTGTTATTTTTTATTTATTATACAATATTTCAAGAGAGCGTCTTATTAGAAAGCATTTATGCTGGGGTATACAAAATTGTATACAAGCCAGTTATTTCACAAATGATTCACTAAATTGGTGAGACAGTATGACCTCAGATGAAAATCTCCAGAAAATTATCTATAAGACGTTTCAAGACCCTATTGCTGATTTATTATTAAAACAGAGCAATTTAACGAGGATTCAATTTGAAACACTTATTATTGACCTCCTAACAGACATTTTATCTGATAAAAAACTCTCATTTTATGAGAAAAGTCTTTTTCGGAAAGAAAAAGTCAGTAGAGGCTCATTTAGTCGTACGTTAGCGCAGGCTAGAGGTAGTGTTATATCTTCTATTTTCACTATAGTTTTGCTAAGTTATATTGGTGTTTTCGACAAGCCTTTTGAGGAATATCAGGAACTGGCAGAGAAATTAAGGGATTACATTGACACCATTGAGGATAAAAAAGAGGGACGTTCTCAAGCTATGTTAAAGAGACTCGAAGTAGAATTATTGGCCGGAATAAAGACTCTTTCTAAGCCAACTAGCCTGAAAGTCATGTGATATCACATCACATCACACTATTCAATCCTATACAGAGTTGTCCTTGCGCCGAGCCTCCATCCCCCACAGGTGTGAGACTCGGATACAACACATTTAGAGTAGTTTCTAGTTCATCAAAAATTATTTTTGTTATGGCTGCGTTAGCAAACACACCACCAGACAAAGCCACATTATTTATTTTCTGCTCTTCTGCAACCCTATTAACTATATCAGCGATTCCTTTGGCCAAATAATATTGGCTGAAAGCTGCAATATCTTCTTTTTTATATTTATTCACGTTTTTAGACAGATAATTTAACGTATTTGCTGTTAATAATTCGTATTTACCGTTTTTTTGGACGATTTCGGGTTTGAAATCGATCTTTTTTGGATCGCCATTTATTGCTATCGACTCGAGCCTCGTCGCGGGTTCACCTTCATAGGTTCTTCTATAGGTTAATTCGAGTAGAGCCGATACCGCATCTAGGAAACGGCCTGAGCTCGTTGTTTTAATAGTCGAACTCTCCCGGGCCTGCTTTAGAACGATTTCCAGTTCATTTTCACCGTACCGTAAGCCCTTTAAAACGTGATTTTTTGTGATATCACGGATCTCCTCATCATCGAGATTCACCTTTGTTAAGGCTGATATAAGGAATCTGTATGGATAAAGGGCGCAAAGGTCCCCTCCAGGCATGGCTATGTTCTCAAGATGCCCCGCCCTATCGAAGTTTGAATAAGTCGATATTAAGACCTCTCCACCCCAAATAGCCCCATCCGTGCCATATCCGGCACCATCTAATGCTACCCCGATCACAGGCTCATCGGGCGCGACACCCTTTTCAGCGCAGACAGAAACGACGTGGGCATGATGGTGCTGAGACTTGATCACAGGTGCACCCGTATCCTGTGATATCATATCGGCTAACTGTGATGTCATATAGCCCGGATGCTGGTCACACCCAATCACATCCGGGTTACGTGTGATTTTCAGGAGGTCACGCATCGAGTAGATCGCCTTCTCCTCGTACTCAAGGGACTCAAGGTTCGTAATATCCCCAAGATACTGGGTCTGATAGCATCTTCCGTTCACAGAGACGGCGGCGGCATTGGCCAGTTCCGTCCCGACGGCGAACCCGATGCCGGTCTTCATCGGTATCCTCACGGAGTCCGGTACAAAACCCCTAGATCTTCTCAGGAAAGCCCTACGGCCATCGTTTATCCTGAGGACAGAGTCATCGCAACGATTGATTATGTCCCTGTCATGCAGGAGGAAGTAGTCGGCGATGCCTTTGAGGTCCGTCATAGCCGATTCGTTGGTTATGGCCATCGGCATACCCGCTCTGTTACCGCTCGTCATGATGAGCGCGAGGGCTTCGAGCCGCTTGAAGAGCATCGCATGTATTCCAGTATAGGGAAGCATGACGCCGACGTGGGCAAGGCCGGGCGCCACGCCGTCGGCTATTAGGGCTCCACGCTTCCTGATGAGGACTATCGGCCTCCTCCAAGACGTGAGCGCCTGAACCTCCTCCGAGGTCGGGTCGGCGAAGCCTCTTATCGCCTCCAGATCAGGAGCCATCAGGGCGAAGGGCTGCGAAGGCCGGTTCTTGCGCCTCCTAAGTTCGACGACGACCCCCTCGTCTGTGGCTATGGAGGCGAGGTGGATGCCCCCGATCCCCTTCACAGCCAATATCTTTCCCTCCAAAAGCCTTTCAGCTGCCTCCTCGAAGGCATCAACAGTGGCTACCAGAGAGCCTTTGGCGTCGTACAGACTCATCTGTGGGCCGCAGACTGAGCAGGTCATCCCCTGCGCATCGAACCGCCTATCCGCCGGGTCGTGATACTCACGGGAACATTCACCACACATGGGGAAGCGGTGCATGTGGGTGCGTTCCCTGTCGTACGGGAGGGAGCTGATCGCCGTGAATCGTGGGCCGCACCAGGCGCAGGCGGTGAAGGGGTACTCGAACCAACGACTCCTGGGGTTCCCCATATCCTCGAGGCACTGGGGGCAGATCCCGATGTCAGGCGGGAGGACCCCAGAGACCGTATCGCCGTGGTTCCTGCTCTTGTCGATCCTGAAGTCGCCGAACCTTCCCCTGTAAGGCTTGTAGCCGACTCTTACCCCCTCGATCTCCGAGACCTGGGGCGCATCGGCCTTTACGTCCCGGAGGAAGGACTCCACCTCGTCTTCTGGGCCTTCCGCGGCGACCTCCACGCCGGCGTCGCCGAGGTTAATGACGTACCCCCTGAGCCCATGCTTCACCGCCTCGCGGTAGATGAAGGGGCGGAAGCCTACTCCCTGGACCCTGCCGCTGATGTAGATCTCCGCCTCCACATAGCCCCGGGAGCCCAACTCGTTTCACAGCTTAGATACACGATGGTTATTAAATAATGAGTTCAAAACCTTGAATCCATATCACGGATAATTCATATTTTTAACTTAAAAGGTCGGTATGATAGGAAAGAGTAAAAAAGTTAGGGATCATTCTATGATCAGGTACTCAGACGGGGCCGGGTTTGGAGTTCATATTTACGACAGCCGCGCTTTTCGCCATCACCCTAGCAGCCTCCCTGATCTTCTACAGGAGGATAAAGATGGCTCAGAGGGAGTACGAGGACTCCAAGGACGCCGTCGGAACCATAACCGCGGGATTCACCCGCCAAGTAAACAGGCTCGAGCGGTCAATCCAGGAGACCAGGAACGACGCCGTCACGGCCAAGGTGGCCGCAACAGAGGCCCTCAAGTCGAGTGGGGAGACGAAGGAGGCTGTGCTTCAGGGGCTAGAGGAGGTTAAGAAGCTCCAGGACAAGGTCCACTCCACCGAGAGCGTCGTCGAGTCCTTCAAGAAGGAGCTGCAGAGGCTGGCATCTACCCCAAGGATACCATTACAGGCGCCCAGCCTAGAGGCTCCAATACCCGTCCAGCAGGCTGGTGTCTTCGACCGGCTCACAGATACCGAGCTTGATGTTCTGGTCAAGATAGTCGAGCTGGGCGAGGGCACCGTCCCGGAGATAAGGGACCACATAAAGAAGACGAGAGAGCACACGGCGAGGATGCTTAAGAGGCTATACGACAGCGGCTTCATCGACAGGAACACGAGCGGTATGCCCTACAGGTACTCAGTCAGGAAGGAGATCAAGGAACTCATACTTCAGAGGGGAGAGATGGCTAAGGCAACCACCTGAGGACAGACTTTATACTCCATGACCAAGACGAATTAGGTGAAATGAAGAACTCCAGCGTAGGCAAGGCCCCCCGCCTATCACCGGTGGAGGGCGTCGAGATCGTGATCTTGGGGACAACGGATAAGCTCACCATCTGCTACATAACGGCCCAGCCCGGCGCCATGATAGCCGACCATTCCCACCCCAATGACCAGATAGGCACCTGCATAAAGGGAGCAGGCGAGCTGGTCTCAGGAGGCAAAGTCTTCAATACTTTACCGGGTACCTCGTGGACCATCCCGGGTGGTGAGGTTCACAAGTGGAAGTCTACCAGCGACGTTCCGACGATACTGGTGGAGGGCTTCAGCCCGCCCAGAGAGGACTACGTGTCCAAGGCGAAGTGACCTGAACCGGGGCCCAGCCTCTTGTCCCAGGACCTCAACCCCCTTCTGAGCCGCATAGTGGAGGCGGGCTACCAGCTCAGCCCAGAGGCGTACAAGCTCCTGGGGAGCCTCCCCTACGACGAGGCGAAAGCGCTGATGGAGAAGGCCATCATCAAGGCCAACATAGGCGCGGAGGCGAGGTTCGTACTAGACGAGGAGTTCCTTACCTCCCTGATGCAGGAGCCCTCCAAGCAGACAGTCGCAACGGCGAGGACAAAACATCCCCCCGCTGCGGACATCAAGCCCCAGCTCAAGCTCCTACAAGAGGAGGTGGCCCAACCGGCGGGGGACGCGGAGGGCTTCTTGGAATACTTCAAGAGCAGGTTCGACAGGCTCGAGACCATCCTTCGGAGGCGCGTCGACGTCAAGGACGCCGTGCCCATAGCCAGAGCCCTCCAGCTCCCCGTGAAGACCAAGCTGAAGGTCATCGGGATGGTCACGGAGAAGAGGACAAGTGGCCCACGCCTATTCATCGAGATCGAGGACAGGAGCGACACCATATCCGTGATGGCCACGGACCCCCAGGTCATGAGGATGGGCCTCGAGGTACTCGAGGACCAGGTCATATGCGTGGATGCCGTGAAATTTTCTGAGGATCTACTGATAGCCAACGACTTCATCTGGCCCGACATTCCCACGAATGCCCCGAGGAGGGCGAATGAACCAGTCTGCGCAGCTTTCATCTCAGACATTCACGTCGGCAGCGTCTACTTCAGAGAGGACCTCTTCGACAGGTTCATCAGCTGGATGAATCTGGAACTGGGCCCTCCACCCTCAAGGGATCTAGCCTCTAGGGTGAAGTACGTCGTGATAGCCGGGGACCTTGTGGACGGCATCGGCATCTACCCAGAGCAGCTCGAGGAGCTGACCATCAGGGACATCAGGGAGCAGTACCACGTCGCCTCGCAGCTGCTGTCGAGGCTCCCCAACTATCTGGAGATAGTCGTCATCCCCGGGAACCACGACGCCTCACGGAAGAGCCTCCCCCAGCCCCCCATCCCCAAGGATTACGCAGAGGAGCTCTACGCAGACGAACGGATCCACCTCTTCGAGAACCCGTGCAGGCTCAGCCTCCACGGCGTCGAGGTTCTACTTGACCACGGCACCGCGCTGAACGACATCCTCGGCTCGACGCCGGGCCACGACTTCCACAGGCCCATCACGGCGATGGAGCTCCTCCTCCGCTGCAGACACCTAGCGCCCAGGTACGGGCAGAACGCGCCTATAGCCCCGGAGAGGACCGATAGGCTAGTGATACAGTCGGTGCCGGACATATTCCAGGCCGGCCACATACACATCAACGAGACCAAGAAGTACAAGGGTGTGACCCTGATCTCGTCGGGCGCCTGGCAGGACCAGACTCCTTACCAGAGGAGGATGAACCTGACGCCGACAACGGGCGTAGCGACCATCTTCGACCTCCAGACCCACCAGGCGTTCAACCTAGACTTCAACCGGCTCACGTGAGGCCCCTGGCGATCATCCCAGCCACGCGGACAGGCTCAGGTACCCTACACAGCTTGGCTGAGTGCTTCAACACCGTCTCGGCCCACTCAGGCGATGCGCCGACGACCTCGAAGTAGACGGGGGGCTCCGACTCCATCGTAACCGTCGCGTACACCTCCCCGAGGACGGCGATGGGGGCCCACCTCTCAGCCCAGTCCACGAAGTGGGTCCTCAGAGCCTCCCTGACGGACTCGCTGTCCGGCTTCTCTCCCGAGAAGACAATCACAGGGACCCCGATCACTTCATGAACCCTCACCGCATCTATCACGTTGAAGCCTGCGAAGGATACGCCGCCGAGGATGACAACGTCGCAACCAGTCGCGCTCAGCATCTCAAGGAGCTTCTCGGTGGCGTCCCTGCCGTCGACCTCGATGTTCCTCAGGAGGACCTCCTGGATCGAGGCACCCAACATCTTGACTACGCTGAGAAGGGTATACTGAAGCCTTTCCCGCTGAAAGGCCTCGAAGCTTCCGTCCTCCACGCCGACCATGCGGAGGCTTTCGAGCTTTGGGGCGCTCAATACTTCTCTAGCTTACCCTTGATCTGGCATTTAATAAGGAACTGGGCGTACGACTTCCTGGGCACGCTGACTGAGCCCGAGTTTATGACGATCTTCTCTATACCCCTCAGCGCCTCCTCGTCGACGTCCTTCTCGAAGATGAGATCACCGGAGCTCTCGATCCTGAAGGGGCCCATGTCCTTGCTTATGTTCAGGATGTCGTTCTTCGACAGGGAGGCCTCGCCCTCGTCCTCGATGGTGAGGATGAAGCTGCCCGCCGCCACGTTCTCCGGTTGGCTCTTGACGCCGTTCTGTTCCTCGAGGTCGCCGTTTATGAAAGCCTTGAGCGCCGAGTTGACGACGTCGCTGACCCTCTTGCCGTCCTTCTTTGCCATGGAGAAGACCTCGTTGTACAGCCCCGTGTCGAGGCCTCTAATGGCTACGGTCTTGCGCGTCAAGTTTACCCGTCAACCCGTTTATTTGTTTACTTGTTTACTTGTTAACAAGTAATCTTATAAGCTTATCGCGGAAGTTGTTTCTTCGCCAACGACGGCGGTTCTGGAGTTGGAGACGCTTGACTAGAGTGATGCCCTTAAAAGATGTGCTGCGCGACGATAAAAGCCGCTCGGTGAAGGGCGGAGCTGATAATGAGAACAACTTCGTCAAGTACACGCAGGTATTTCGCCAGCTTCTGCTTCTGAATGAGAAGAACGACCTCGCAACGACGCTGAAGAACATCCAGGAGCTCCTCAGCTTCAGCGAGAAGGTCTTCTCGTCGTCCGCCGTCGCGGAGAGCTTCCTCTACTTCTGCCTCCACGGAGCCGCGACCGCCTGGGTGCTCCAGACAGAGCTCAGCATGCCAGAGGCGACCGTCTATAGGACGGTGAAGAGGCTCCGCGCCTTAGGGTTAATAGTACCTGCACTGAAAGTTTCAAAAGTGAAGTCGTCCAAGGGCGGCCCCAGGCCGACGGTCTGGGCATTGGAGACCGCGTCGGCGGAAGAGATCGCGGGAGCGCTCAAGCACCACTACAGGACACTGAGTCCTAAGTACAGGGTGGCTGAAAGGGTGGCGCAGACGATACTCGACCAGTTCGCAACGAAGGGGAAGATTGAGGAGATCAGCTACAAGGACCTCCTCGTCCAGATAAAGGCGCTTCACATACCCTTCAAGGCGCCTGACATCGCCGACCTCGCGGCCCAGTACCTCCACGAGAAGGGGATCAAGGTCTGGCGCTGAACGCCTAGGCAAGGCTGTAGTAAAGAACCTTTTCCCTCGTCCTCTCCGAGACCTCGCCCCTGTTTCTCAGATAGACGAGGTGCGCGTAGGTCTCAGCCGCCGCCATCCTCTTAGTCCAGAAGTCCATGAAGGGCCAGGGGCGACTGTCCCACGATATCTTCGACGAGACCTGGTAGACGGTCCTCTCATCGGCCCTCAGCGAGTCTTTCACCTCGTCGCACCGCGCCTTGTGGTGGGCCTTCAACTGCTGCACTCGCTCAGGGAGGTTCGTGAACGTCCTCTCGTGGCCGGGAAGGACCAAGTCTACGGGGAGGTTCTCCACCTTCTTTAAGGAGGCCAAGTAGTCGGCTAGCGGGTCACCCTGCTGGTAGGTGTGGAGGCTGATGTGGCTCGTGATCTTCGGGAGGACGTGGTCGCCGCTGAAGAGTATCCGTCTGTCGGCGTCATACAGGCAGATATGCTCCTGGGCGTGGCCTGGCGTCCAGAAGATCTTGATGCTCGTCTCGCCGAGTCTCAGAGTCTCGCCGTCCTCCAGCGTCGCGTCTATCGGCGTTGGCTCCGGCGCCTCCCTGAAGGAGTGCTCGAAACGGCTGAGGAACTGCTGAAGGTTACCGCCGCCAAGTGTCTCAAGCTCCGATGTCGTCATCTCATACATGTTCTCGTAGAGTAGAACCTGCTCCTTCAGGCGTTCCAAGGCGGAGCTGTGTGCGAGGACCTCCGCTTGTGAGCAATGCTTGATGTGCTCGACGAGTCCGACGTGGTCGTTATGGAGGTGGGTTAGGATGATTTTTCTGAGGTCCATGGGTTTGACGCCGTTCTCGGCGAACTGCTTCTCTAGGGCGGCGTAGGCGTCCTTCCCCGGGACGCCGGTGTCTATCAGCGTCGCCGAGTCGGTGAGCAGGTAGGAGTAGGTGTGCCTCAGCGGGTTGAATCTCATGGGTATGGTGAGCTGCTGGACGCCATCGGCGACTTCCAATCCTTCCACTTCTAGCCACTGATGCGGAGCCCACACTTAAACCGTTGGGGGGATCCACCACTCGGAGCCAGGTCTATCGACCCATTCCGGCCAGCGGAGCTCCACGGGAGGTTTGACCCCCTCAGGCACCAGAGGCTTCTCGTGACGGATCCTGAGGCGCTCCTTAAACTCGGCTTTGGCGGCGCTGAGCAGCTTCGGATTTTCCAATAGATCCAGTGCACTGGCGACGAGTACCTTCGCAGCGGTCTCTCCCATCCTATGGGTCGCGCCCATTCCACAGAGGGCTGACTCGACCCACCTCGGATACCTGAAGCCCTGGACGGGCGCCAGTGCCTTGCTTACGTAGAGGCGTGCCGTCGGTGCGTGCCATGTGAATTCATTCACGTCGTCTGCGGGGTGGAATGCGCCGTAGGCGTTCTCAGGCTCGATTATGGTAAGATTATAAGGCTGCTCCATCTGCTTGAGCCCCAAGTTCTTCTGTATCTCCCTCGCAAATCTCCTGTCCTCGTCAGTATACCTCGGCGGCCCAACGGTCCTGAGGTTCCCCATGACCAAACCTGTCATCGTTTTGTTCGGCAGCCCGGTCCTGACGGCGGTGATCAGGCGCGGCTCGACCCTGCACTCTGCGGCGAGGGCAGCGGCCCTGGCACACCTCTCGACGCCGACGCTGATCGCCTCCTGGTCCGCGAGGTTGTTTGTCCTCCACGCGTAGACGACCTGGCTGAACTCGGGGGTCGAGACGGTGCACTGACCGCCTGTCATAATAAACTCGTTGATGCTACCGCCCCTCCGCGTAAGGGCAGGCATGTGTTCCTTCATCGTGTTGACGTTGTTGTACATCAGCACGGCGGCGTCGAGGGCGCCCGGGTAGCTGACGTCTCCGCTCTGACCGCCGGCGGCCTTCTCTACATCGAAGTTGAAGAGCATGCTCTTGTAGGCCAGGGGCCAGACCTCGCCTAGGACCGTCGTCGGCCCGCCTGGATGCCAGGCGAGGAGCGCGTCCATGCCGTCGAAGAGGCCGTCACGGGCCATGAAGGGCTTGCCGACGCAAAGCTTCTCAGCCGGCGTGCCGAGGAGCCTGACCCTAACGGGGACTCGGCACTCCTCCGAGGCCCTCTTCAGGGCGACCGCCGCGAAGCAGGAGGCGACGCCGAGCATGTTGTGGGCGTCCGTGAAGCCTGGACCGTATGGGACCGCCGGCTCGTCCCACGGGACAGGCTTCTGGGAATGCCCCGGCGTCGCGTCGTACTCTGCGAAGAAGCCGATGATTGAGCCATCCTCTCCCCATTCGGCCTCGAAGGCTGTGGGCATCCCCGAGACGCCCTCCTCGACCTTGAAGCCCTGACGCCTAAGGAAATCGACTAGGAGCTTTGCCGAGCGATACTCCCTGAGCCCAGGCTCTGCGTAGCCGAAGATGGTGTCACTCATCTCACCCATCTCGGCGACCTTCGCGTCTACCCAGTCGACCGCGAACCGCTTAGAGGCAGACCATCCACTCATAGAAGACACTGGTATCTCCATGTCTTTTGAGAAAATAAAGACTTAGAGGGGCGGAACGCCCAGGCGCTTGTATCTTAAGGCCTCCCGGTGGGCCGCCTTCAGGGGCTCAGGGAGGCCTTTACCCGACATGAGTCCACCCACTATCTTCACTGCGGTGCCCAGACGAACTTTGTGCCCCACGGATACATAGATTGGCTTCCCTTGGGTTTCTATCCTCGCGCCGACCACCCGCCCGTCGAGCATAATACAAGACGAGGACCTCGCTGACTCCGCTCCCTTCGTGAGCGTCCCCGTTGCAACGCCGATCGTTGCCACGTCCAGGTCCAAACCGATCTGAGAGGCGAGGCCACAGCCGCGGGGGTGCGCCACTCCGTGACCGTTCACTAGGAGAACATCGAAGCCTGTGACCTTCCTGGCGGCGCCTATCGCTGGCTGGGCTTCCCTGAATGACAGGTAGGAGGGGATGTAGGGGAACATCACCTTTGACTTGAAGTATCCTGTCTCGACGACCCTCGTGCCTTCGTCCACGACCACGCAGGCTGCGTAGGCATCGTCGCCGTCGTATGCGACGTCGATCCCTGCCACGTGGTTGGCGGAGCCAAAAAGGTCTTCCTGGATCACTGACCTCGCGTTATCCTCCTGTAGTCGTGCGAGGCGCTGAAGGGGCTTATCCGTCGTGAAATCCTCGAATTCGTCTGCCCCCGGTTTAGTAGACACTCTGTCTCGCAGATCAGCCATGTCGCTTCTTTGGAGAGCCTCCACAACCGCCTTCTCGGCGAGCATATCTCCGAGCGCCGATGCAAGCGTCTGGGGCGTAGATGACATCTCCTCAGGCACCTGGGCGATCAACTCCCTGAGGGCGGCGTAGAAGTCGAAGGCTTGCTCCACGATCTAGAGAAAGGCCTTGACCTTTATGTCTGTGGCGATTTAGGATTAGTCTTTCTTGAGCTTCCAGGTCGTCTTCCCGCCGGTGTCTGAGAGGACGACGCCGAGCTCGGAGAGCGTGTCCCTCACCTTATCAGACAAGGCGTAGTTCTTCTCCGCCCTGAGCTGGTTCCTCAGGTCGATCATGGCCTTGACAAGCCCCTTTGCCAGTTCGTCTTCATTACCCTTCCTCTTCTCGAAGAGGCCGAGGACGTCGAGAAGGCTTCTGTAGGGCATGTAAGCCTTGAGGAGAACTCCCTTGTTGGCTCCCATCGCCGGCTCAACATCGCACCGAGTGGCGAGGTAGCTGTTGATCGCCCCAGAGAGTGCGTGAAGTGAGTCGAGGGCCGTGTGGCTGTCGAGGTCGTTGTCCATCGCCGCCTCGAATCCGCCCATGTGACGCCTCACCTCCTCGAGTAGCTTCGTCTCCTCTTCGCCGTAGTCGAGGTTCGTGTCAGGCCCCCTGAAAGCTACCTCCATGAGATCGAGGGTGTTCTCCAGGCGGGCCGCGGAGTTCTCGGCGCCCTTCATCGCATCGTCAGTATAGTCGAGGGGCCTCCTGTAGTGGGTCGAGATGTAGAAGTATCTGAAGGCGTCCGGGTTGTACTTGGCCAGGACCTCGTCGAAGCTGACGTAGTTGCCGAGGCTCTTGCTCATCTTCTTCCCGTTGATCATGAGGTGGCGTACGTGCATCCAGTGCCTGACGAACTGTTTTCCGGTAACGCTCTCGGACTGGGCTATCTCGTTCTCGTGGTGGGGGAAGACGAGGTCCTCGCCTCCGGCGTGGATGTCCAGGGTGTCGCCGAGGAGTCTCCTGCTCATGACGCTGCACTCTATGTGCCATCCGGGTCGACCCCGCCCCCATGGCGACTCGTAGTAGATGCCACGTTTGAGCTCATCCGGTGTCGCCGATTTCCAGAGGCTGAAGTCCTGGACATCTTCCTTCTCGTACTCGTCCTTCGTAATCCTCTCGGTCTTCTGCACCTTAGAGAGGTCTACGCCGCTCAGCTTGCCGTAACCCGGGAACTTGTCTATGTCGAAGTAGACGCCGTCGCCTGCGACGTAGGCTACCTTCTTTTCGAGGAGTGCCTTGATGAACTCGATCATGTCGGGGATGTTTGCCGTCGCCCTGGGGTATGTCGTCGCTCTTCTCACGTTGAGGAGGTCGAGCCCCCGCAGGAACGAGGCCGTGTAGCGTTCGGTGAACTCCTTCAATGGCACTCCGGCCTTGCCCGAGTCCCTGATTGACTTGTCCTCTATGTCGGTGATGTTCATCACCATGAAGACGTCGTAGCCCCTGTACTCGAGCCAGCGGCGGATGAGGTCGGCGACTATGAAGCTGCGGAGGTTGCCTATGTGGGGGTCGCTGTAGACGGTGGGGCCACATACGTACATGCGCACCTTCCCAGGCTCAATCGGCTCGAAGGGGCGCTTAGCCCTGGCCATCGTGTCGTAGAAGACTATCCCATCACCGTCTGGGCTCACACGTGTTCTCCTCCAGAAATTCTTGCTCCGCTAGACGAGGGCGTCGGAATAGGTTCAGGCTTCGACTATTATACACAATAGTCCCATTCTTCCTGTCTAGCTAAAATGAATTGGGGTGGGTGAAATTTAAGGCTTGAGGATCAGGGCTTCTTGAGCCTCTCCGAGAGGCGGCTCACGGATTCGTTGAGCCTCCGCCTCCCTGCCTCGGCCGTCAGCTCCGCCCTGGTATTCTCCGTGACTCCTCTTACGATGTCGAGCTTCCTCCTCAGCCCCTTCAGAAGTAGGGAGGCGTCCTCGACGGAGACGAGGTTAAGGTAGATCTCCTCCATCTGCCTCAGGTATGCTTCGGCTGCGTCGAAGTCGCCTGTCCTCAGCTCATCCAGGGCCTCCCTCCGAAGCTCCCCGGGGACGTCGCAGAGGCCGAGCAGGTAACTCGTCAGGCCGACGCCTACGTCCTCAGGATCCGGGTAGGCATGCTTGGTCTCCAGGCAGAGGAGTATGGCGGCCTCTGCGTACTCCTCGAGGGCGGCCTCTACGTCCTCGTAGTAGTTGAGCTCGGGGTACTGTTCGATGTGGGGCTTCGCCTCGCGGAACAATCTTCTCGCCTCTTCTAGGTTTACGGAGGCCTTTTCCTGCGCGTCGTTGTGGATCAGGAGTATCGCCTGCTTGGATAGCATCCTCGCCCGCCTGGCGCGGCCCAGGACCTCGTCTCTCGCCGCCTCACGCCCCCTCAGCTTCTCGGTAGCCCGCCTGACCAGATCCTCGAGCAACGTGGCCACCTACCTCAGTATCTCCCGTAGCATGGCGGCTGTGAGGTTGCCGCCGCTGAGGATCACCCCCACCTTCTTCCCCTTCAGCCTTTCACGCATACTGATCGCCGCCGCGAGGGACGCGGCCCCCGCCCCCTCGGCTATCGTGTGAGCCTTCTCGACGTAGAGCCTTATCGCGGCCTTCATCTCGTCCTCCGAGACTAGGACGAAGTCGTCCAGATGCTCCCTCATTATCTCGAGGGGGAGCTCGAACGCGCTCCTCGTCGCGAGGCCGTCTGCGAAGGTGTTCACCGCCTCGGTGGTCTCCATCTTGCCGCTTTTCCAGCTCAGGTAGACGCTTGGCGCGTTCTCGGCCTGGACGCCTATTATCTTGGTCCCGGGCGATGCCGCCTTGTAGGCCGTTGAGACGCCTGCCCCGCCTGAGCCGCCGCCGACTGGGACGATGACGGCGTCGAGGTCCGGCTGATCCTCTATCATCTCGAGGGCGATGGTGCCGACGCCTGCTATCAGGTGCGGCTCGTTTCCGCTGTGCACGTACCTGTATCCCTGTTCCTTGGCGAGTCTCTCGGCGTTCCCCTTCGCCTCCTCGAAGTCCCTCCCCTCCTCGACTATCTCGGCCCCGAAACTCCTTATGGCGCGGACCTTGTCGGGGTTGGGGTTCCTCGGGACGCAGATGATCGCCCTCACTCCGAACATCCTCGACGCCAGGGCGATGGACTGGCCGTGGTTGCCCGTCGAGGCGGTGACAACCCCGCGCCGCTTCTCCTCGGCGCTGAGCTGGCTGACGAGGTTGATGCCCCCCCTTATCTTGAACGCGCCCGTCGGCTGGTGGTTCTCGTGCTTGACGTAGACCTCGCAGCCCACCGCGTCCGAGAGGGCGCTGTACTGGTGCAGGGGGGTCTTCAGCAGGTAGGACTGGATCCTTTTCCTCGCAGCCAAGATGTCCTTGAGCGTCGGTTTATACATCGTAACCATCCTAATCTCCGCGTTCAACCCTTATATCTATGAGGAGAAAAAAGACCCTCCCCCCTATGTTTTTTCCAAAGCCTTAGAAATACTCCTTATCTTGAAAGGCGTCTCAGAATCGTCCAGAAGGCTTATTCCCTTATACATTTTCATATTTTTTTATACTTTTTTGTACAATTTTATACGGGGGTTTAGGCTGCTTCTTCAAGTTTTGTGGGCTCTACTAGAGCCATTTTTTAGAAAAGGATAAAGCGAGATTAGCCATGTTAAATTTGGATGTTTATGGTTTCTGCGAATTCTTCGGTTGTGAAGCTTTATGATGAGCTGTTGGCGAGGTCGAAGGAGCTTTTAGTCCTCCAGTCCGCGGCCGGCATCGTCTACTGGGACATGGAGACCAAGATGCCGCCGAGGGGACTGAGCCTCCGAAGCCAGCAGCTCGCCCTCCTCGAGGTCATTGGGCACAAGATGCTTACTGACCCCCGCACCGAGAAGCTGCTCGAGGCGATCGAGAAGGACCCCGGGTATGGCAGCCTGGATCAGGTACAGAAGAGGAACGTCTACCTTGCCCGCAAGGCGTACAACGAGGCCGCGAAGCTGCCTGAGCAGCTGGTCTTCGAGACGGAGAGGCAGCGGACCATCGCCGTCGGCGTCTGGAAGAAGGCGAAGGCGGCAAAGGACTACAAGATGTTCAAGCCTGAGCTGAAGAAGATGATCGAGCTCCGGAGGAAGGCGGCGGACATCCTCATGGAGGTCAAGGGAACGAAGACACCATACGACGCCCTCCTCGACGCCTTCGAGTCGAAGATGACGGCGGACAAGATCTCGAAGGTCTTCTCAGGGATGCGTGACGGGCTCATCGGCGTGATGAAGAAGGTTGAGGCGTCGGGCTTTAAGCCGGACAAATCAATCATCACGAGGCCTGTCCCCATCGAGACGCAACGCAAGATCAGTGAGGCCGCGATGGACTTCATCGGGTACGACACCAAGGGCCCCAACGCCGGGGGCCGCCTCGACGAGACCGAGCACCCATTCACAACGGGCTACTACGACGACGTCCGCATCACAACCCACTACCACGAGGACAGGTGGGTCTCAAGCCTCTTCAGCGTGATGCATGAAGGCGGCCACGGCATCTACGACCAGAACTGCCCCCACGAATGGATGTATCAGCCAGTCGGCGCCGGGGCCAGCTACGGCATCCACGAGAGCCAGAGCCGCTTCGTCGAGAACATCGTCGGAAGGAGCCCGGAGTTCCTGAGCTACATGCTGCCAAGGCTCAAGAAGATCGTCGGGAAGCCACTCAGAGGCGTGAAGCTCGCAGACTTCGTGGCGGCCGTCAACGCCGTCGAGCCCTCGAAGATCAGGATAGAGGCCGACGAGGTAACTTACGGCCTCCACATCATAATCCGCTTCGAGATGGAGAGCGACATCTTCGCAGGGAAGCTCGATGTCGACGAGCTACCCCAGGCCTGGAATCAGAAGTACGAGGACTACCTTGGCGTCGAGATAAAGAACGACTCCGAGGGCGTGATGCAGGACACCCACTGGGCGAGCGGCTCCTACGGCTACTTCCCCAGCTACGCCCTCGGCAACCTCTACGGCGGCATGTTCCTGAAGAAACTACGGAATGAAGTCCCAGACTGGAAGAAGGAGATAAAGAAGGGTAACTTCCAGCCCGTGAAGAGCTGGCTGATCGAGAACGTCCACTCGAAGGGCGACCTATACGACCCCGCTGACCTCGTCAAGGTTATCTGCGGCGAGTCCCTGAACGTCAAGCCGTTCCTGAGCTACCTGGACAAGAAGTACTCGAAGATCTACGGCTACTAGTCCCATCTCTTTTCTTTCAACCATTTTCTTTCCACTTTACCGACCCAAACGACGAAATGGTCCCCAAGTGATGACCGTGGGGCTTCAAGTGTAACCCTCAATTCAAAAAGAATAAAACGGCTTACCACATAATAAAGTTCGGTATGTCAACCAACATTAAGAAGGCCTATGAGGAATTCCTCGGCAGATGCAAGGATGCCTACGTCCTGCAGTCGGCCATGGGCGTCATCAGCTGGGACATGCAGACGAAGATGCCCCCAGCAGGCGTCAAACTCCGAGGACAACAAGCCGCCCTCCTCCAAGTCATCCATCACAAGATGATCACCGACCCGGAGTTAGGGAAACGTATCGAGTCCATCATGAGAGACCCGGGCTACGTGAATCTGGGCACAGTCGAGAAGAGGAACCTCTTCCTGGCTAAGAAGGTCTACGACGAGAACACCAAGATCCCAGAGAACCTCGTCGCCGAGCTTGCGAGGCAGAGGACCGTCACCATCGATGTCTGGAAGAGGGCGAAGTCCACGAAGAACTTCGGGATGCTCAAACCCGAGCTGAAGAAGATGATCGAGCTCAGGATGAAGTCGGCGGAGATCCTGATGAAGGTCAAGGAGACGAAGACACCATACGACGCCCTCCTCGACGGCTACGAGCCAGGGCTGTCAGCCGAAGACATCACGAGAATATTCAACGACCTGAAGGCCGGCCTCTTCGACATCATGAACAAGGTGAAGAAGACGGGTTTCGTGCCGGATGCCTCAGTCATGACGCGCCCCGTACCAGCCGAGATCCAACACAAGATCAGCGAGGCGGCGATGGACTTCATCGGCTACGAGACCAAGGGCCCGAACGCATGGGGCCGCATCGATGAGACGGAACACCCCTTCACCACGGGCTACTACGACGACGTGAGGATCACCACGCGTACGACGGAGAACTGGTGGCCGCGTAGCCTCTTCACCGTCCTTCACGAGGGGGGCCACGCCGTCTACGATAGGAACTATCCGAGGGAGTACATGTACCAGCCGGTAGGCGACCGCTGCAGCCACGGCATCCACGAGAGCCAGAGCCGCTTCCTCGAGAACATGGTGGGGAAGAGCCCGGAGTTCCTCAGCTACATGCTGCCAAGGCTCAAGAAGATCGCCGGCAAACCCTTTCGGGGTGTATGGGCCAAGGACTTCGTCGCAGCCGTTAACCGCGTCGCCCCCACGGTGCTGAGGGGGCAGGCGGACGAGGCAACCTATAACCTCCACATAATCATCCGCTTCGAGATGGAGCGCGACATCTTCGCAGGGAAGCTGACCGTGGACGACCTCCCCGCCGTCTGGAACAGGAAGTACAAGGAGTACCTCGGCGTCGAGGTCCGGGACGACAGCGAAGGCGTGATGCAGGACACCCACTGGGCGAGCGGCTCCTACGGCTACTTCCCCAGCTACGCCATAGGCAACATCTATGACGGGATGTTCGTCAAGAAGATGAGCCGCGACATCCCCGGCTGGAAGAAGGCGCTGAAGAGGGGCGAGTTCAAACCCGTCGGTGACTGGCTCGCTCGAAACGTGCAGAACAAGGGGAACCTCCACGACCCGCCGGACCTCATGAAGGGGGTCACCGGGGAGAAGCTGACCGTTAAACCATTCCTGAGCTACCTCGACAAAAAATATTCAAAAATCTACGGCTACTAATTTTTCCCATTTTTTTAAATCAATTATCAAACTCATCACATTTTACCTCCAAAGAAAACCATTTAATCCCCCACCTGATCATACGCGGCCAGTGACAACTGACGTATTCCTGAAAAACGGGGGGACATATTGGGGAATGGGCTTCTATGGTCTCAACTTACCTCATAGAAGTGCTCTTCAGCGGGGAAGGTTCCGTCACGAATCTCCTTAGCGTACTGTGCTATCGCCTCCGTGATGATTTTCCCCACGTCGGCGTATACCTTGACGAATTTCGGCTTCTTGAGTATATCCGCGGACTGCATCCTGAGCATGTCATGAACTATGACTAGTTGGCCGTCCACATGAGGACCGACGCCGATCCCATAGACTGGTATGCTTACGGCGTCGTGAAGTATTTTCCCAGCCCTGGGAGGCATCGCCTCAAGTAGAACGAAGTGTGCCCCAGCCTCCTCTATCGCCAATATGTCATCCTTTAGCATCTCGATCTCCTTGTCGTTTCTGCCCTGTATCCGGTACCCGCCCAGCTGGGCGATGCTCTGCGGAGTCAGCCCGAGGTGCCCCATGACAACTATTCCGGCGTCGACCATGGCCTTTATTCGGGGAGCCACCCTTCTTCCTCCTTCGCACTTCACCGCATCGCACTCGGCCTCAGCGATGAACCTGCCCGCGTTCTTTATGGCTATCTCATCCGAGGGCTGATAGGACATAAATGGCATGTCACCGATCACAAAGGCCCTCTTGACGGCCTTAGTCACGGCCCTGGAGTGCCTGATCATGTCGTCCATCGTGACGGGTATGGTCGATGTATACCCAAGGGTAGTGTTCCCAACGGAGTCTCCCACCAGAATCATGTCCACTCCGCCGTCGTCGGCGAACTTCCCCATCGGATAATCGTAGGCCGTCAGGAATACAGCCCTCTTGCCGTGTGCCTTCATCGTTTTCAGAGTATGTAGAGTTACTTTCCTTACTTCTTTTTCACTCATCTCTTTTCAACCTTCATATACACTTTTTTTGAGTCGATCACTTATTTAAGTAGATACATTCTGTAATTTTTATATTTTTCGTACATACGGGAAAACAACTCTCTTAATAATATGAAATAACTCGTTGTTATAGAAGCTTTGATCACATTAAAAGAATTGACAGGTAACTCTTTCAATCGAAGCTACAGGGTAGTTGGTGGCCACAGCGCCGTCAAAACCTGCCACTGGGTCGGCAGAAGCCTCAAGACAGGCGGAGCGGAGCACTGTTACAAGCAGAGGTTCTACGGAGTCCCCTGTCACAGGTGCCTGCAGATGACGCCGAGCCTCGGCCACTGCACCCAGAGCTGCCTATTCTGCTGGAGGGAGACGCCCGAGACCGTCGGCGTAGGCTGGGACCAGGTGTCACCCATAGCTCACGGCGACGACCCTGAGACGATCGTCGAAGGCTGCATCGAGGCTCATAGAGATCTAATCTACGGTTACGGCGGTAACCCCGATGTACCCAAGAAGATTCTCGAGGAGGCCCTCAGCCCGATCCACGCCGCCATCAGCCTAGAGGGGGAGCCGACGCTCTACCCAAGGCTAGGCGAGCTCGTCGAGACATTCAGCGTAAAGGGCTTCAAGACGGTCTTCATAGTCACCAACGGCACCAGGCCCGAGGTCTTGAAGGAGCTAACTGAGGAGCCGAGCCAGCTCTACGTCAGCGTCTGTGCCCCAGACGAGGAGACGTACAGGGAGACCTGCAGGCCGATGATCCCAGGCGGGTGGGGCAAGCTGATGGAGACCCTCGACCTGCTCCAAAGCTTCAGTTGCCCGACCGTCCTAAGGCACACCCTCGTCCCAAGGCTCAACATGGGGAATGTTGAGGGCTACGCGCGGCTCGCGGAGAGGTCCAACGCCACCTACCTTGAGCCTAAGGCCGCGATGAGCGTCGGCGCCGCGAGGCATAGGCTCGGCTACGATGAGATGGCCTGGCACAGCGAGATCAGGAGCTTCGCCGAGGAGCTCTCGAGGATGTCCGGCTACAAGATCTTAGACGAGCAGCCGACGAGCTCCATAGTACTCCTCAGCCGGATGGAGAAACCCATCAAGCTATACTGAAAGCTCCAGTAACCAGGTCGGAAACGGTTAAAAACCTCCGTCGCCATGAGACCCAGCGTGATACTCCACATAGGCGTCAAGACCCTGGACCCCCAGCTTGTGGCCTATAGGGCCCTCAAGCCAAGCGATAGCGACACGGAGGCATTCGCGGAGCTCAACGCGGAGCTACACGCCAAGGGAGCGAAGCCCACCGACCCGACGATGATCATATACTACGACCCGAAGGAGGCGCCGGGCTGCCGCAGGGAGGTGATGATCGGCGTCGACAGGGCCGTGGAGGGAGTTCCCACGAAGAGGCTGCCTAAGATCAAGGCTGCCTTCATCGTCTACTCCGGCACCAGGAACATCAGCCACTACTACGAGGAGCTCATCAAGTATATGGAGTCTAAGGGGCTGAGGCAGGCGGGCGGCTTCTGCAGCATCGAGGCGATCTACCAGCCCGACCAGTACGGGCTCAGCTACGGCTCGTTCATAGACGAGGACGCCCAGGAGACCTGGACGACCGAGATACTGATCCCCGTTGAGGGCTAAACATTTTAACCCCCGGGCGAAACTCTACAGCCCGGGCGACTGTAGTCTAGCTGGTCAGGATCTTGGCCTTCCAAGCCAATGACCCGGGTTCAAATCCCGGCGGTCGCACCAACTCCATGGATACGGCTAAAACATGGGGCGCTGACGCTGTTTTGAATGACCTTGATAAAGGCCGTGACCTTCGACCTCTGGAACACCCTCATCATCGAGAAGAACTACACTGAACTAAGGGTCAAGGCTTTTAGGAAAGCCCTCATCGAGGAAGGGATCTCGAGGACCCTCGAAGAGGTCTTGAAGGCCCACGAAGCCGCCACCGCCCGCTACAATAAGGTTTGGGCGGAGGAGCACCGCCATCTCCCGAATGAGGAGCGGCTGAACCTCTCCCTGGAACTGCTTGGAGTTGAACTGCCAGATAACGTCAAGGCCTCCGTGGTGAGGGAGTTCGCCGAGGCGTTCCTTCGAGATCCGCCTGAGCTAAACGACGGCGTCGTGAAAACAGTTCGAAGACTCTCCGCCAAGATGAAGCTCGGCATCATCAGCGACACTGGCCTCACCCCTGGGTCCGTCATCAGAAGATACCTCTCAGAGAAAGGGCTGCTAAGTTACTTCTCGGCGACGGTCTTCTCCGATGAACTGGGGTACTGCAAGCCAGATGTCAGGGCCTTCATGAAAGCCCTCAGGCTGCTGGGGACCAAACCAGCGGAGGCTATGCACGTCGGCGACCTTTTGAGGACTGATGTGGCGGGTGCCAAGGCCGCAGGGATGAAGGCCGTTTGGCTGAAGGTAAGAGATGGAGAAAAGGTTGAGGGCGTCGTCCCAGATTACGTGATAACATCCTTACCCCAACTACTAAAGATAGAGGGACTCGGCGCCAAGACCGAGTTCTGAAAAATCAAGTAAGTTACCCAATGGAACATGCTCAGGGTTTGATGCTCTTTATGCCGTCGGTGACGAGTGTGAAGAGGGCGCCAAGGTTGCATGAGAGCCCCAGGGCTCCAGCGATCTCAGCCAGGTCCGTCGACCGCTTCACCCCGAGGATCTTCAGGACCGCCATCGCAGCGGAGTGAACGCTGACAGACCCACCTACTACACCGGCGCTCAGCGGCATCTCAAGGTGGCCTCTAAGGTCGCCTTCCTGCGTCTTCGCCCACGTTGATAGAGGCCTGTACGTCCCCTTCATCGCAGCGTAGGCATGCGCACCTGCCTCCACCGCCCTGGTATCGTTGCCTGTAGCGAGGAGGACCGCCGAGACGCCGTTCATTATTCCCTTGTTCTGAGTCGTGGCACGGTACGGGTCTACCGACGCGAAGGCGCACGCATCGACGACATCATCGACGATGTCCTCGCCTCCCACGGCCTCCTTCTGAACGAGTGCATCCACTGTTACAAGCCGCTCCGTGGCAAGGTTGGAAAGGATACTCATGTTCACCCGACCCCCAGTCAGAGCCTCAACAGTGGGGGCGATGAGTTCGCACATCGAGTCCACTAGGTTTGCCCCCATGGAGTCCTTCACGTCAACCAACACCTCCACGATCATCATGGGGCCCACGGCCGTCTCGATCCTTCTTCCTCTCAGATCCACCGCCTTCCGGGTGGATGAGATGGTGTTCGCGTCCTCAAGTAGCCTCGTCTTCTGCTCGAGAACCCGCCTCTCCGCCTCTTCAAAATCAGGGATCTCCACAACCTGGATCTGCCCCATCATTATCGGCTCAGTGCTTCGGGTCCAGAATCCTCCCGTGGATCGCGTCAGCTCCGCCCCCCTCCTTGCCATGGCTGGAACTTCACTTTCCTCGGTGGCTATGGGGATGATGAACTCCTGACCATTGACGAGGACCTCCTCCAGGAAATAAACGGGCACATGTATCAAGCCTATGACGTTCTCCGTCATCTTATCAGCGGCGTCGAGGGTCAGCCCACCGGATCGGGTTAGGGTGTAATACTCCTCCTCTGTCAGACGTTTCCTGAGCTTTTCGAGGGTCGATTCAGAACGAGCACTGTTAGGAGGCATCTCACGGTAAGACGACCGCGGGTACGGCACATAAACGTTTCCGAGGCAGGCGCTACGCCCCTTCAGTCAGTAATATTAATCGGGAAGGGGGAAGCTAATGAGTAGAAGTCCTGGGATGACCATGAAGTCGAACGTCGGTGTCAAGGTGGTGGACGCGCACAGCCACTTCTTCACGGCGGCCACGATTAGGGCCTGGGCGGAGAGGGGACGCTCCATGAGCAACTTCGAGCAGCGGACGCTGACCAGAACCGACATGAAGTCCATCGATGTGCCCGACGAGGACTGGGACGCCGCGGAGAAATGGGTTGAGGAGATGGACAAATACGGGGTTTCAGCCATCGGCTTCATGGTGGGCCCGGAGTCTTACGACGAGTTCCTCAAGGCGAAGAAGAGGTTCCCGGGCCGTCTCATCGGCTACGCCAACGTCAACCCCTCCGACAAGGACGCTGTCGAAGGGGTGAGGAGGGCGGGCAGGGACCGGCTGCAGGGCATAAAGCTCTACCCATCCTCATGGAGGGACTATCACGCCTACGATAAGGCCGTATACCCGGTTTACGAGGAGGCGAGAAAACAAAAGCTTGTGGTCTTCCTCCACTTCGGCATCACCATCGGAGGCGAGGCCGACCTCCGCCACGCCAACCCGATAGATATCCAGCTCCCGAGCAGGGACTTTCCCGACCTAAACTTCGTCATAGCCCACTTCGGCGCCGGCTGGTTCAGGGAGGCCCTCCTCATGCAATACCAGGCCGACAACGTCTACATGGACAGCAGCGGCAGCAACAGCTGGATGAGGTACCAGCCATACGACCTCGACCTTAAGAAGATATTCGAGAGGGCGATAAGGGCGGGCGGTGCGAGGAAGGTACTGTTCGGCACCGACTCGACCTTCTTCCCCAGGGGCTTCAGGTACAACATCCTTGAGGAGCAGTACAACGCCCTGAAGGCCCTCTCCTCCGAGCCCTCGCCCGTTGTAACGCAGGATGATATCGAGCTCATCTTCCACGGGAACATTGAGCGATTAACAGGATTCAGGATAGAGGAGTAGGTCTGGAACCTCACCCAGCCTTCCTCTCATACACTACTTTGCCATCTATGATGGTCATATCCACGGAAGTGTCCATGATCTTCTCGGGCGATGCGGTCATGATGTCCTGCCCGAGGACGACCATGTCGGCGAGCTTCCCCACCTCTATCGAGCCGAGCCTGTCCTCGTCGAAGGACTGGTACGCGGCGTTTATCGTGTAGAGTTTCAGCGCCTCCATCACGGAGACCATCTGGCTCCTCCCTATCGGCTTCCCTCCGCGAGTTGTCCTGTTTACGAGGGCGTGGATAGCCATCAGTGGAGGAAATGGGGCGCATGGGTGATCGGAGTGCGCCGCTATCTTGACGCCGGCGTCCAGGAATGAGCGGGCCGCGAACATCCGTTCAAGCCGCTCCTCTCCGAAGGCGGGGATCAGCTTGTCGCCGTGGTAATACGGGTATGGGCCGAAGATCGTCGGCAGTATATTCAACTCTTTGATACGTCTGACAAGTTCCGATGTTATGACGGTGCAGTGGATGTCCCTGTTCCTAGAATCCTCCCGTGGATACCTCGACTGCGCCTCCTCCATTATGTCTAGGTACATTGCGATCGCCCTATCGCCGTTGGCGTGGGCAGAGATACGGTAGCCCGCCTCGTAGGCATCCATTATAGTCTTCGTCGCGATCTCCCTCGTAGTAGACATGACGCCGTAGAACCCCGGCTTGTTCAGGTAAGGCTCCGTGACAGCGGCCGTCCTGGCCGAGATGGCGCCGTCGAAGAAGAACTTGAGCCCGCAGAGCCTCAGCCAGTTATCACCGAGCCCCTGATGTATGCCCGTTTTGTTGAGCTCAGGGAACAAGGAGATGACCGCGTCCATCCTCACCCTGACCGGGAGCTCTCCCCTGTTCTTAAGGTCGATGAGCGCCCAGATCTGAGACCTGTCCACGGTATCGTAAACGCAGGTGAGGCCGACCTCAGCACACTCTCTCAGGATCTGCTTAGCCCCCTCGTAAGCCTGGGCCTGGTTCGGCTCGTCGACTCCCGCCGGCTTGACCAAGTCTATCGCCTTCTCGTGGAGGCCGCCGGTCAGTTCCCCCGTATCGGGGTCCCTGTCAAACCTTCCCCCCACAGGATCCGGCATATCCTTATCGACGCCGGCGAGCTCGAAGACCCTGCTGTTTGCCATCGAGAAATGGCCCCCAACCGTCGAGATCATCAACGGGTGGATGGTCGTCGCCTTGTCGAGCTCCCATCGCGTCGGATGACGTTTCTCAGCGAGCTTAGATTCGTCCTCCTGATAACCTAATACCCACTTCCCGGGTGGTGTACTCCTGGCTCTATCCGCCAACCTCGTCTGGATGTCAGCTATCGATTTCACGCCGGCCTCCTGACTGAGGTCAACGAACAGCATCCTGCCCGCACCGACGTCGGCCATGTGGCAGTGTGAATCGATGAAGCCCGGTACAACCGTTCTGCCCTCCAAGTCAACGACCCTGGTGCCTCCACCTATGAAGCCCCTAACCTCGTCGTCGCTCCCGACCGCTGAGATCCTACCATACTTGACCGCGACCGCCTCAGCGATGGACCCCTCCTTATCGATGGTAACGACTTTTCCGTTGATTAGAACCAGATCAGCGAACATACCGAGAACCTTGAAATGTACTCTCCCTGGTTTAATTAAAAACATCTTCGAGACGGCGCTGCTCGACTTCCGTAGGGGTTATAATTTCGCAGATCATTATCTATCTGAGGAGAAGTCTATGAAGATCATTCAATCTGGGAAGGTTAAAGCCGAGGAGCGGTCGGGTGGAATATTCATCGGGACCGTTAAAATAAGATCCCTTATAGACCCAGAGATGGGGTCGAAGGATTTTAGGTCAGCTATTGTGACATTCCCACCGGGGACTAGGAATAAACTTCATACTCACAGCAAGGAGCAGATCCTATTTGTAATTGAGGGAAGGGGCATCGTGGCCACAGAGAATGAAAAATTTGAGGTAAATAAAGGTGACATCATTTTGATCTCCGCTAATGAAAAGCACTGGCACGGAGCCACAGCTGGCTCGACCTTTTCACATCTATATGTCACCCCATCGAAAAGCAAAACGGAGTTTTAAATTACCATTAATATAAATTATATTAAAAATAATAATTTTTTTACAAAATGAAAATAACCCGTATTAATATAAATAATTTGAAATTGTTATTATTATAATATGATGGAAACAACCTTTATTGTAAAAGAGCCATGATAAATTAAAATTATTATTTATTGAGAATATAGAAAGCGATTCAGTTTATTTCATCAATAAATGTATGAACCATTTCTAGGAAGGTACTTGGCCTGTACGTCTCCGCGATGGGGCACCCTATCTTTCTTAATTTGTTGATCGTCGAAACGGTATAAGGTCTAAATATATCCATGTATGCGAGGGGCGAGACGCAGGCAAGAACATGCACGCCGTCGCTTATCATTTTCTCGATTAAGGCATAGTTCTGAAGACTATCAACGGTTTCCTTTCCCGGCTCCGTAAGTACGAAGTCGCTGAAGATGAAGCAGATCTTATCGCTTCTATCCCCAGCTTCGGTGAGCTGATCGTACGCCCATTGAAGGCTCTTGTTCGGCACGGTCCCTCCCCAGGTCGAAGAGTCGGTTGTGCCCCTGAACCTTTTCTCCATCTCCGTCGTCGTCGAGGTTATCATGTCTATGAGCTCCTCGAGAATCGGCTCAATGTCTCTCTCGTCGGTGAGCTCCTTCATTATGTGGCTGTTGCTCTCGTATAGTATGAACCCATACTTGTCCCGCCGTAGCCCCCACATCAGGGGTACGAGGCTGAGGACGCTGTAGTTGATGGAGTTGATCCCCTCGTAATCGTAGAACATCGTGTTGCTTACGTCCTGGATGTAGACGATGTTCCTGTTTCTCTTTCTCCTTTTCTGCATGAGGAAGTCGTCGTATCTTATCTCGTCGATCTCCCGCCCCAGGTCGAGGATGTTGTCCAGGCTCCTGTCCTCGTCGATGAGGTCCGGGTCCTCACCCGGCTGGAACGGCCTTACATTGTATAGCCTACTCCAGTCCTCCTTTCGTTCAAACTCTCGGCCAAGCTTGAGGAGTCGTTCCTTCAGCAGCATGGCCAAGATCTGCTGGGTCCGCTCGTCCCGCCGCTCGTGCATCGCCTTGGCGCCGGCCTTGAGGATCCTGTCCTCGCCGGGGCCCACGCCTATGTCCGGCTTGTTTTGGAACTGGGTGAAGACATCGGCTTCCGATGAGTCGGTCGCGACGTAGTCTTGCTCGTGTCCCTGTGGGTGTGGGACTACACTGACCTCTTCCTGGATCCTCGAGAGGAGGCTGAGAAGCTCATCTCCCTCCAGTTTCTTATCCTTCTCTAGGTCCTCGGGCTCAGCCGATACGAGGATCTCGACGGCGATCTTTTCGGCTATCTTCTGGCAGTCGAGATGGGAAGTAACGACAGCGACGTGAAGTATGTCCTCGAAGGTTAGGCAGCCGCTCCTCATGTACATTGGCAGTAGGAGCTTCCCCATGTTGATGGTCTGGCGGGGGCTCGGCTTCTCGGGGCAGTCCCTGCTCTCCCTCATCCGCTCTATGAACTCGGGTATGAAGTAGTGGGCGTAGTGGAAGGGGAACTCCGTGCTGCTCTTCACTTAGCCGAGTCTCCTGTCGAGGATCTCCTCAATGACCTTCGCCACCGTCTTCCCCTCCTCGCGGACCTTCATCTCCTTCCCGAGAACAGAGGGCGCGAAGAACCTTATGGCCCGGTTGTCATCCTCGAACCTCTGATGATACTTGTTGACGAGGCGTGTCAGGTAGATACCGGACCTGGGGGATGCAGGTATCTCCAGCGAGGAGGTCTCCCTCGTCTCCCTGATTATGTCATAGATCTTCTCGAGGGTGCTGACGGGCAGGCTGAAGGCGGGAGTGTTCTCCCTGAGGATCTCCAGCTCCGTCTCTCTGGTAGGGTATGTCAGCCTTATCCAGCACCCTATCCTGTCTACGAGGACCCTGCTCAGCCTGTAGGTCCCCGAGGTCTCTATCGGGTTCTGGGTGGCGACGAAGGCGAAGCTCTCCTGGGCCTTGATGAGGCCGAGGGGGAACAGGTGGTAGTGCCTCTCCTCCAGGGGGCTGATGAGGCTGTTCTGGCAGAACTCCGTCGCCCTGTTCAGCTCGTGGGCTACGAAGAGTCCTCCCTCCACCATCGCCCTGATGAGGGGGCCAGGCTCGAAGCTCGCGACGTTCCTACCGTTCCTGACGACCAGTGCGGGATCGAAAGAACCTATGAGGCGGCTTGGAGTGACGTTCTCGTCGAAGAAGACCTCGTGGAAGCTCCTACTAGTGTCCTCGGCGACCTTCCTCGCAAGGAGGGACTTGCCAACTCCGGGCGGGCCGACGAGGCAGGGGGTGATGCCGGTGTCAAGGGCGTCCTTCAGGAGGGCGTAGGCGGTCTCGTACTGCCCCTTCAGGACCACAGGGTGCTCGATGCGTATGTTCTCCACGATGCTCTTCTCCAGCATCTTCCGGAAGCCCTGTTCCTTCTCCGCCATCAAGGTGAGTCCAACACTGATCTACGTTGGTTGATTTAAACCTTAAACTGCCCGCCCATCTTGCTAAGGTTTAAATCCTCCGTTGTCGCATAGCAACGGAATCGTTACTCTTTTATCGAGTCAAGATAGAGTGGTAACGAATCACGCGAGGTTAAAAGATTGATTGAGATAAGGTTGCACGGCAGGGGCGGCCAGGGAGCGGTCACTGCCTCCAGGATTCTCGCCACGGCTGCCTACGAGGAGGGCAAGTACTCCCAGGCCATCCCGATGTACGGCACAGAGCGGCGAGGAGCGCCCTTGACAGCCTACGTCAGGATCGACGACACGCGTGTCAGGGAGAGGGAGCTCGTACACGCGCCCGATTACAGCCTATGCATGGACCCGCTTCTGAGCCAGCAGCAGGCCGTCGCTGACAGCGTCAAGCCGGGCGGCGTAGTCCTGCTCAACACGCCGATGAAGCCCGAGGACAGTAAGCTCGCCGGCGACATAAAGATCGCCACGGTCGACGCCACGAGCATCGCGCTCGAGACGCTCGGTAGACCGATCACCAACACGGCCATCCTCGGAGCCTTCGTAAAGGTCACAGGCGTCCTCAAAGTCGAATCCATCAACAAGGCCATACTGAAGTACTATCCGGGCAGGATAGGCGAGATGAACATCGCGGCGGTCAAGAAGAGCTACGAGTTGGTTAAGGGGCCGGTACAGGCTAAATTCAAGGAGGCGCCCAAGATCAAGGTCGACCTTGACGTCGGCGGCTACGGCGTCCTGAAGGATGTCAGCAGTTGGCGTGTGTTCACCCCGAAGGTCGACGAGGCGAAGTGCACGGGCTGTAAGACCTGCTGGATCTTCTGCCCCGAGAACGCCCTCGAGTGGGGTGAGGACAAGAAGCCCCACATGGTCTCGAGGGTCTGCAAGGGCTGCGGCGTCTGCGCCAACGAGTGCCCGGTCAAGGCCATCGAGATGGTGAGGGTCGAGATCTAGGAGGAGATGAATGGATGTCATATGAAGTAATGGTCGGAAACAAGGCTTGCGCCACAGGCGTGAAGCTCGCGAGGGTCAAGGTCGCTTCGGCCTTTCCCATCACGCCCCAGACCACGATCACGGAGTACCTCTCCGACATGTACGCGGCCGGAGAGTTCGACTTCGACTTCGTCAACGTCGAGGGAGAGCTCACGAGTCAGGTCGTCGTCCAAGCAGCCACAGCCGTCGGCGCCAGGTCATTCACCTGCACCTCCGGCCCTGGTCTGCTCTACATGCATCACCCGATGCAGGAGACGGCGAGCAAGAGACTGCCCCTGGTCATGGCGGTCGTCCACAGGGGCGTCAAGGGGATGCAGCCCGACCACAGCGACCTCATGTCACAGCAGTGGCAGGGATGGATCCACCTGTACGTGGAGAATGCACAGGAGATCCTAGACACCTGCGTTATGGCTTACAAGATCGCGGAGGATAAGAGGATACGCCTGCCGGTCGCCTTCGGCTACGACGGATATGTTCTCAGCTACACGGCGGAGCCGGTCGAGATACCGGCCCAGGAGGAGGTCGACAAGTTCCTTCCGCCGTACAAGCCGATGCCGAGCATCCTGCCCGACGAGGCGGACCCGGCGACGTTCGGCAGGGGCTTCGGCGACGCCGATCCCCAGAAGCCATGGCAGGTCCACCACGAGGCGGCCCTCATGGCCGAGCCCGTCATCAAGGAGGTATTCGCCGAGTGGGCCAAGAAGTTCGGCCGCAGCTACGGGAACGGCATGATCGATCCGTACAGGATCGACGACGCCGAGGCGATCATCACAGCCATGGGCACAATCGCCGGATCGGCGATGTCCGCGGTAGACAAGCTAAGAGCAGACGGCAAGAAGGTCGGCCTCGTGAAGATCAGGAGTTTCCTGCCCTTCCCCAGGAACGACTTCAGGGAGATGGCGAAGAGGATCGGCGCCTTCGGCATCATCGACAGGAGCTGCCAGCCGGGGATGGGCGGCCCGACGTGGCATCAGATGAGGAGCACCCTCTACGGCCAGCCTGGACCCCAGATACTTGGATTCTACGCGGGGCTGGGCGGCAAGGAGGTCAGGGTCGACGACATCGTCAAGATCGGTGA
>Ga0315280_10001207_pt1 | contig 45280 bp, 34 predicted proteins | sample YL17G06_40_MG_FD_203697 | JGI IMG/M metagenome (GOLD analysis project Ga0315280, IMG submission 203697) | Sediment microbial communities from Yellowstone Lake, YNP, Wyoming, USA - YL17G06_40 | ecosystem: Environmental > Aquatic > Freshwater > Lake > Sediment | place: USA: Wyoming | collected... | reverse complement strand
CGGGGAATACCGCGTCTCCGGTGGCGGGGTCGAAGGCGTGCGTCTTCTCCATGTCGAGCACGACGGACAGATCGGTGAGCTCCCGGGCCTTGGTCTCGGACGGGATGGACGCGATGACGGTGTCCTCTCCCGACCTGGCGTAGATGATGCACCGGTCGCCCATCGGCTCGATAACGTCCACCGCGAGCGAGCTCGTGTTGGCCTCGGTCGGCGGCACGAGCGAGATGGCCTTGTCGTGGATGTCCTCCGGCCTGACACCGAAGATGATCTTCTTCCCGTCGTACGGCTTGAGGCGCGCCGTGCGCTCCGCGGGGAAGCCGACCTTGAACCCCGACGTCGTCAAGGTGGCCGTGCCGTTCGTGATGCTCACGGTGCCCTCGCAGAAGTTCATCGCCGGGCTCCCGATGAAGCCGGCGACGAACACGTTCGCGGGATGCCGGTAGAGGCGCAACGGGGTGTCGCACTGCCGCATGATGCCCTCGTTCATGACGGCGATGCGGTGGCCCATCGTCATGGCCTCAACCTGGTCGTGTGTGACGTAGATCGTCGTGATGCCGAGCTCGCGGTGCAACTTGATGAGCTCCGCGCGGGTCTGCACCCTCAGTTTCGCGTCCAGGTTAGAGAGCGGCTCGTCCATGAGGAAGACCTGCGGCCGGCGCACAATCGCCCGGCCGAGAGCGACGCGCTGCCGCTGGCCGCCCGAGAGCTGCTTCGGCTTGCGGTTCAGCAGATTCTGAAGGCCGAGGATCTCGGCGGCCGAGCCGACCTCCTCACGGATCACGTCCTTCGGCACGCGCCTCATCCGCAGGCCGAAGGCCATGTTGTCGTACACGCTCATGTGCGGGTACAGCGCGTAGTTCTGGAACACCATCGCGATGTCGCGATCCTTGGGGATGAGGTCGTTGACCAGGCGGTCGCCGATGTAGATGTCCCCGGCCGTGATCTCCTCGAGGCCCGCGACCATTCGCAACGCGGTCGTCTTGCCACAGCCCGACGGCCCGACGAGGACGAGAAACTCCTTGTCGCGGACGGACAGGGTGAGGTCGTTGACTGCCACGACCTCTCGGAACCGCTTCGTGAGGTGCTCCAGGCGCACACCGGCCATCTTGGGCTGGCCTCCCGGCACAAGAGTACGAAAAGGGCGAGTACCCGCACTTCCCCGCCGCGCGGACCCACACCTGCCGCGGGGAATGCGGACCGAACCGGATTCTAGGTATGCCCACGGGGAACCGTCAAGGCGAGGGGGGCCGCCAGGTCCCCATCTCTCTCCCGCCGAAGCCGCCTCCTCACATCGTTCGCCAAGAGGGAGTGATCGTCATGATGCAAGCCGCCGCGCTGTCGGTGCTGTTGTGCCTTGGGGTGGGCGCCGTGTGGGCGCAGCGGCCGTTCGCGCTGAATGTGTGCGACTACGGAGCTGTCGGCGACGGCACGACCGACGACACGGCCGCGTTCCAGCGCGCGATGGATGAGTGCGCCTCCACCGGAGGCGGCATCGTGCAGGTGCCGCCCGGCAAGTACATGATCGCCACGCACCTCCAGGTGCCGAAGTCCGTGACCCTCCAGGGCGTCTGGCGCGCGCCGATGACGGTGGACCGCTACCACGACCCTGACGACCCCACAGGCGGACCCGAGCTCAGCGGCAGCGTGCTACTCGCGGTCGAGGGCGCCGGCGACGAGAACGGCCCGCCCTTCATCAGGCTTGCCACCAACTCAACCATCGAGGGAGTCACGATCTACTACCCCAACCAGACGAAGACCGATCCGCCGGTCGCGTATCCGTGGACCGTGCAGTCGGCAGGTGCCGACAACCCCTCCATCGTGAACGTGCTCATGGTGAACCCCTACCAGGCCGTCGACTTCGGCAGCGCCACAGCGGGGAGGCACTACATCCGCGGCCTCTACGCGCAACCTCTCCGGCGGGGCGTATACGTGGACATGTGCCTCGACGTTGGGCGACTGGAAGACATCCACCTTTGGCCGTTCTGGACCGCCGCCGATGCGGACAGCCCGGTGGGCAAGTTCATGCTGGAGCAGGGCGAGGCGTTCATCTTCGGCCGAGCAGACTGGGAGTACGTCACGAACTGCTTCGCGATCGGGTACAAGGTCGGCATGAGGTTCATCCGCAGCCACGCAACGGGTCCGTTCGAGGGAGGCGGCAACTACCTGCTCACGCAGAGCGGCGCCGACTGCTGCGATGCGGCGGTGCTCGTCGAGGAGTCGCAGGGGCACTCGGGGGTGAGCTTCTCGAACTCGCAGATCTTCGGCGACGTCATCATCGCGCCGACGAACAACGGAATGGTTCGCTTCACGGGCTGCGGCCTGTTCGGCACCCTCTACGCGAACAATGGGACGGCCTGCGCGCGGATCGCGGGGAATGGGCGCGTGTCATTCGACAACTGCCACTTCTACTGCATCCACCCGGACAGCCGGAAGGCGGAGCAGACCGTCCTCGTCGACGGCGGGCGGGTGAGCATCGTCAACTGCGTGTTCATCAACAGCCGTAACACGGAGGGCGTGAACAGCAATCCGACGCCGATCGTGCTCGGTCCCGACGTCAGGGCCGCCATCATCACAGGCAACGAGTTCTATGGCGAGGCCAAGATCGTCAACAATGCCAAGGGTCAGGTCGTCATCGCCAACAACGTCGAGAGGACGGATGAGGAGGCGGCGCCCGGAGCGCAGTGAGGGGGCGGGTGAGGGGTGTAGACCGTGGGCTGTGGAGGGCTGCACCATGCGCTGACGAATGCCGTCCAGAGGGGCCCCAGGTGGGACCCCGCGCGTTGCATGTGCCGGAGGTGCTGGGCGTGGCGGTCACACTGTTCCGCAAGGTGGACTACCCGCTATCCAAGCTGGTAGCCGACATCCGGCAAGGGGAGATCGGTCTTCCCGATATCCAGCGGCCCTTCGTGTGGTCATTCGCCAAGGTCCGCGACCTGTTCGATTCCATGTACAAGGGTTTCCCTGTGGGCTATCTTCTCTTCTGGGAGAACTCAGCAGCCCAGGGGTTCCGGCAGATAGGGGGAGCTCCACACCAAAGGCCCATCCCACGTCTGCTCATCGTCGATGGGCAGCAGCGGCTAACCTCACTCTATGCTGTCATGACGGGACAGCCCATTCTCACGGAGGACTTCACGGAGACACGCATCCGTATGGCGTTTCGGCCACGAGACAGGCTCTTTGAGGTCACTGACGCCGCCATTGACCGGGACCCCGAGTTCGTTACGGACATAAGTCAGTTGTGGAGCGGAGACAGGGGGCGGGGGCGCTTCGTGGACGACTTCACCGCGCGCTTGCGCGGCGGGCGCGAGGTCGGTGAAGACGAGCGCTACGAGCTGGAGGAGGCCATCGACCGGCTCTACGACCTCCAGAACTACCCCTTTGTGGCCCTCGAGCTGTCTGCCGACGTAGACGAGGAACAGGTCGGCGACGTGTTCGTGCGAATCAACAGCCAAGGGAAGACGCTCAACCAAGCCGACTTCATCTTGACGCTCCTTTCGGTTTTCTGGGAAGACGGACGGGCACAGCTAGAGCGGTTCTGCAAGGGCGCGCGCACGCCCCCCGCCGTAGGGGCTCGTCCATCGCCGTACAACCACCTGATCCGACCAGACCCAGACCAGATGCTACGTGTCAGCGTGGGACTCGGGTTCCGCCGCGCACGCCTCCGCCACGTTTACTCGATTCTCCGTGGCAAGGACCTCGAGACCGGCGAGCTGTCACCCGAGCGCAGAGAGGAGCAGTTCGCCCGTCTCCGACACGCGCAAGAGAAGGCCCTTGACCTCACTAGCTGGCACGACTTCCTCAAGGCGTTGCTGAGGGCGGGGTTCAGGCGCGAGTCCATGCTTACATCGCAATCGGCCGTGCTGTACTCCTATGTGATCTTCTTGATCGGCAAGCACGATGTCGGCCTGGACTCGTTCCGGCTGCGCGACGCCATCGCTCGGTGGTTCTTCATGTCGAGCCTGACGCGTCGGTACACTAGTTCGCCGGAGACCGCCATGGACGAGGACCTGGCCAGGCTTCGCGGCGTCAGCTCGCCCGATAGCTTCGCCGTCCTGCTTCAGCACGTCGTCGGGGACGCGCTGACGGAGGACTACTGGAACATCGCCTTGCCGAACGAGCTTGAGACCTCGGCCGCGAGGAGTCCCGCGCGCTACGCCTACGAAGCCGCGCTCAACCTGCTCGATGCTCGCGTACTGTTCTCCAGCATGCGGGTGGCGGAGCTGATGGACCCGGCGCTCAACCCGAAGAAGGCAGCAGTTGAGCGCCACCACCTCTTTCCCAAAGCCTACCTCGCCGGCAAGGGCATCTCGGGGATCCGAGACACCAACCAGGTGGCCAACTTCGCGTTCGTGGAGTGGGACGACAACTCCCACATCGCGGACAGCCCACCTTCAGACTACTGGCCCGTCTACGCAGCGCGATGCGACCCACAGGTGCTTCAACAGATGATGCTCGCCCACGCACTTCCTGACGGTTGGCACGAAATGCCGTACGGCCAGTTCCTCGCAGAACGTCGCAGGCTCATGGCCGGCGTCATCCGACGAGGCTTCGAGAGCCTGCGAGTGGCAGTGCCCGGCGGCTGACGTCGCCCGCGTGTCCTGGCACTGTACGCTGGCTGTGCCGACAGCCAGGGGGCCGTCGGATCCTCTTCCACACCTACACGGCCCACCGGCACAAACGCTGGTGCCACCGGAGTGTGAGCGTGGCCACTATGGGCCCCGCCGCGGGTCGATGTTCCTCCGTCGTCTGTGCCGGCAGCGACGCCGGCGCTCCCGATCTGGCCCGCCGCTAAGGCCCTCCACCCGGCAAGCCGACAACCATTATGAGTAGTCCCAGCGGTGGAGGTGCGCCCTATGGCGAGTTCGGTGTCCGCAACCAGCGGGCCCGCATACCAGTTCTACGGCCTGGCGTCCGGTTTCGATACCAAGAGCATCATCGAGGCCACGCTCGCGGCGTACCGCAGGCCGATGGACGCGGTGCAGAGGCAGCGCGACGGTGTCGCCTTCCAGCGACAGGTCTTCCGCGACGTCAACGACGCTCTTTACAAGCTCCAGCAGCTCGCCCTGAACCTCCGCCTCGAGTCCACCTTCCGGTCGAAGCTTGTCACGTCGTCCGACGATAGCGTGGTCTCCGCCACCGCGGACGTCACAGCCGCGCGCGGCAGCCACACGATCAAGGTCAACTCCATAGGGGACTCGGCCAAGGCTTTTGGGGATGTCGTCACCACCTACCAGCGCACCGACATTCCGGGCACCGCCGGTGTGGCGCGGACCGGCGGGACCGCGCACGGCACGACGCAGGGCACACATACGGTCCGTTTCAGCAGCGGCCTCGCGGGCCGCGTCACGGGCTGGGTGCGGAACGTCGAACTCGATCGCACCCTCGCGTCCTACGGTGTGGAGGTGGCGGACGGCTTGTCCTTCAACGTCGGCGGCCGGATGGTCACCATCACAGGCCTCACGAAGGACAGCACGGTTCGCGACCTGCTTCAGCATGTCAACCAAGGCGGAACGAACCTGGTGGCCGACATCCAGGACGGGCGCCTCGTCGTCACAGGCTCCACAGGGGGGCTCGACTTCTCCGTTCTGGACGCCGGCGGCAACTACACGAACTCGATCGCCGTCAAGCTGTTCGGAGCGACCGACGAACGCCTGTCCGTGGCCGAGGTCATCGGCTCCCGCCAGGTCACCGCGACGCAGACGCTCGCGAGCCTCGGAGTCGTGAACGCCGGCGGGCTGGACCTGATCGTCGACAAGACGCGCACTCACGTGACCCTCGCCCTCGGTGCCGGCAGCACAGTGCAGGACCTGGTCGACAGCATCAACTCGCAGGTGACCGGCGTGACGGCGCGGATGGCCGGGGGTCGCGTGGTGGTCGACGCGAACACGGTCGGGACGCCTGTCCAGATCCTCGACACCAACTACACGGACGACATCGCGGCACAGGTGCTGGGCCTGTCGGGCCGCCAGGATACGCAGGGCGAGCCGGTCAACGCCGCCGCGGTCACCACCTCGGCATCGACCGGGGCTCACATCGTGGGCGGCATCACCGGCGTCAGCCTCTACTCGCCTCTGTCGAGCTACGGCGTGACGACGCCGAACGGCATGAAGATCACGATCGAGGGCGGGTCGACTTACACCTTCACCGGGTTGTCGGGCGCCTCGACGGTTGGCGACCTCGTCCGCGCGATCAACTCGGGAGCCCCCGGCGTCCGGGCCCAGGTTCTCGGCGGTCGGCTGGTGCTCTACGCCGCGGATGGCGGGCGGAACTTCAGCATCCAGGACGTGGATGAGACGGAGAACGGGATTGCGAGCAAGCTCCTCGGCCTGTCGTCACCCGGCGGAGCGCCCGCGCAGATCGTCCAGAGCACGACGGCTTCCGGGTTCGGCACCGCGGGCGTGTTCGAGGCGTCCGCCGGCCAGAACGGGATGCTGGTCGGTCGGCTCCCGACGGCAGGCGCCGTGGTGGGCTCCAACCAGCTCTCCTTCTACGGCCTGACCGACCCGGACGTGACCGGGTTCTCGATCCGGGTGGGCACCACGACGACCAACGTCGGCATGACCTCGGCGACCCAGACGGTCGACGAGCTTGTGCAGGCGATCGACGCGGTCGCCGGCGTCAGGGCCTACGTCATGGACGGGCGCCTCGTCATCGAGTCGGAAGACGGCAACTCGGACTTCACGGTGTCGGATCAGAACTACACGACCGACATCGCCCGTGTTATGCTCGGCATCACAGCAGAGCGGGGATCGGTTGCGGAGATCACCGGCGCGACGTCCGGGCTGACGGGCGTAACCGTGCTATCGTCGCTTGGCATCACTGACGCATCCGGCCTGGCCTTCACGATCAACGGCCAGACGACCTCGGTGTCGGGCCTGACGACTGCCAGCACGATCCAGGATCTGCTCGACCGGATCAACAACACTCCCGGCGTGCGCGCCGAGCTGACCGACGACGGTAGAGTCGCCGTGCGCTCCACCTACACGCACGTGAACTTCACCATGAGCGACTCCAACTACGCCGGCGCCATCGCGGGCAAGGTCTTCGGGCTCACGCGAGCCCAGAGCACGATCGATCCCTCGACAAGCAACGCTACCGTCAACGGAGCGGCCACCGGAGCCGCGATCCTTGGGCCAAGCCTGACGGGTGGCCTCACGGACGCGCTCAGCACCTTCGGGGTCACCACGGGCAGCGGCGAGATCGGGATCCTCTACCGGGGTCAGGAGCTCAAGGTGTCCTTCGCGTCGACCGACACGCTGGGCGATCTCATTGACGGGATCAACGCTCTGGACGGCGTGCGGGCCGACTTCGTGACCGGCCGGCTGCTCATCGCCGGAGAGGACGCCCGCGAGGACTTCGCGGTCTACGGCACGCGCACCACCTACAACGCGGGCAACGGGTTCCGCGAGCTGCTCGGCATCCAACAGAAAACCGCCACGACGGACGCGTCCAGCGGCAGCAACATCGTCACCGCCGCGTCCACAGGGGAGTACACGGCGAGCGACGTGGTGGTTCCGCTGGCCGGAGGGTATCCCGAGTTCCACGCGGAGGTCGGCCGCGAGGGTCACGTGCTGTCGACGCTGTTCGAGGGCGGCTACCTGCAGGGCACCGGCTACAACCAGTCGTTCAAGACCGGCACGGCCAACCTTTTCACGACGGCCGAGCTGGTCGCGGGCGTGGCGACCGCCTCGGCGGTCGAAGGCGAGCAGTACGCCGGACAGCGCGCGAGCTTCACCCTCAGTCCGGTGGGGAGCCCGACCGGCGCGGCTCTCAGCCTGACGGCGAACGCCGTCTTCGATGGAGCGCGGGCCGGGACGTACTATGTCCACTTCGTCGACGCGACACACTATGTACTCGAGGACGCGAACGGCACGGCGCTGGGCGACGCCGTGCTCGACGGCGACAAGTTCGTGGCGTTCTCGGACTCGCCGCTCGCCGGCAGCTCACTGACGTTCAAGTCCGAGGGCGCTCCGCACGCACCGCCGGCGATGGGTGACCAGTGGTCCTTCACGCTGGGTGTCGACGTGACCAACACCCTGGAGGACGCCGGCTTCGCCACGAAGGCGACGACCGCCACGAACGGCACCTTCACCATTAACGACGTGCAGATCACCATCAACGACTACACGCATGAGACGGTTGAGAGCGTGCTCGCGAAGATCAACTCGGCCGGCGCAGGCGTCGTCGCAACCTACGACGCGGTCGCCGACCAGTTCCTCATCAGCTCGATCGAGCTGGGCGCGTCGAGCTCGATCACCGTGGGCTCAGTGAACGACTCCAGCGACTTCCTCAAGATCGCCCGGATCGACCTTGGTGATGCCGCGTCGGGCGGAGGCGGCACCCAACGCACCGGCGTGGACAATGGCACAGTCGACGCCGAGACGATCCTGTCGCGCTCCGGATTGTCGACCTACATCACGCAGGGGACCTTCACCATCAACGGGGTGAAGCTCTATGTGAACCCGTCGAAGGACACGCTCCAGGACGTCATCAACCGGATCAACGGATCGGCCGCGCACGCGAAGGCCACCTACGACTCCGTCAACGACCGGCTCATCATCGAGAACGACCCCGAGAACAAGGCCACCACGTCAAACACCATCAAGGTCCGTGTTGGCAGCTCGACCGACACGTCCAACTTCCTGCAGGCCATGAACGTGGTCGACTCGACAGAGACCGGCGGCGAGATGCAGGTGGGCCACGCGGGAACCGACGCCAGCTTCGTGGTGGACGGCATCACCTACACGAGGACCAGGAATACCGTCAGCGACGTCATCACGGGCGTCACGCTCACCCTGAGAGCGACGAGCCAGAACACCGTGTCCCTCGGGATCGAGGTCGACACCGATCGCGGGCTCAACGCAATAGCGCAGTGGATCGCTGAGTGGAACAAGACGGTCGACTCGCTTAACCCCGATGTGCTTACTGATGAGCAGAAGAAGTACCTGCCGGACCTGACGGACGACGAGCGCGCCAAGATGACCTACACCCAGCTTGAGGAGTACGACGCGCTGAACAAGCAGTACAAGACGCAAGAGGTCATCCGCACCGACAGGACCATCCGCCGGCTATATGGCGTCCTGCGTCAGGGCACCACCGATCCTGTCAAGGGCCTGTCGGACGCGTTCAACGAGCTCGCGGATCTCGGCATCGAGACATACACGCCGCTCGGCTCGTTGGTTCCCAAGGGTCACCTCGTCATCGACTCCAGCGACAAGGACACGGTGCTGGAGAAGCTCAAGGACAACTACGCTCTGGTACTCGCGCTCCGACAGAACGAGGAGGACATACAGAAGCTGTTCGCGTCGAAGGCCTACTCGGGCTCAGGCACGTCCGTCTCCGCGGGGTACGCCGTGCCGTCTACGGGCCTCGTCATGTCGAGCGCGGGCGGGGCTCTGAAGTTCCGCGTCGGCAACGGGACTCAGTGGTCATCCGTCGTCACCCTCGAGGAGGGCAAGACGTACACCCGCGACCAGATACGGGCCATCATGGACCAGGCCGGGCTGAACGTGGGGACTAGCGACAAGTTCGCGGACAAGGGCGGCATTCGTGCCGTCTTCAACAGCGGCGGCGCCATTACGTTCTCGCTCGTCGATTCGAGCTCGTCGTCCTCGATCTGGTTCGAGGACCTGTCCGAGGGCACGAACAACCTCTCCGCCATCCTTGGCATCAGCATAAAGACGGTCGGCAACGGCATCGGCGAGTCGATGTTCCAGGCCATCAAGACTGCAACGGGCATCGACGGCGCGCTCGGCTCCAGAACGAAGGCCGGCGGCAGCCTTGACGATCAGATCCAGTCCATGGACGACCGGCTCTCAGACTGGGAGCGCCGGGTGACGGCAAAAGAGAAAGCGCTCAACGACCAGTGGACGCAGTTCGAGGCGCAGCTATCGAAGATCCAGCAGATGGGCACCACGATCCAGCAGCTCGCCGCCGTGTTACCTGACTACAGCAACTGGAACTCCTAGGCCCTGAGTTGCCCCTAGGAGCCGCTAAAGCTCGGCGCCCCGCGCGCCGACAACTACGATGGACTGTCCTATCTCGCGCGTCCGGTGGGCGCAGGGTCGTGCTCCCACACGGATGATGCGGACGCGCAGGGCGCCAGGAGGGTGCCGCCAATGGGTGCCACGAGAGCATACGCGCGCTACCGCCAGGCCACTGTAGAGACGGCCTCGCCGGGGAAACTCGTCATCATGCTGTACGATGGCGCGATCAAGTTCGCCGGCGAGGCGGCGGATCACATTGAGGCCGGCAGACCGAAGGAAGCGCACTTCTCCATCGTCCGCGCCGAGGACATCATCGGAGAACTCATGGCTTCCCTGGACATGGACCAAGGGGGGCAGATCGCGAAGAACCTCCTGGCGCTGTATGAGTTCATGTACGTCCGCCTCGTGGAGGCGAACATCCACAAGGACAGGCAACGCATCGACGAGGTCATCAGCCTGCTGACCGACCTGCGCGAGGCCTGGGCCCAAGCGGTCGAGATCCACGCGCGCGAGCAGTTCCACGCTCGCCAGGACAAGTTGACGGTGAGCGAAGAGGCCGGTCTGGCGAGCGCCACAGGCGAGCCACCCCGAACGCCCAAGAGGGCGTACGACGCCAGCCATGTCGGCGCCAAAGGCGGCTTCTCGATCGTGCGCTGAGTCGTTCCGACGCCTGACGCAATGCCGCAGCAGCGCTACAGGGAGCCTGCTCGGTCCGGACGGCTGACCGCAACGTCCCGACGACCCCGAGGAACGTCCTAGACGCGCGTCGGTCTGAACGATAGGTACAGCGCAGGCAGAGCCTCCCGCAAGGCGCGCTCGTTCTCGTAGGCGTTGCCTCGGTCGTACATCCAAAAGTGGCTAGGCTCATCCGTCGGCTCCCACGTCATCACCGCGTCATGGTCAACGCGAACCTGACACGGCCTCAGCTCGTTCGGCAGAACAATGTCCCGCGCGCCAACCTGCGCGGCCGGCACGAGCCGGTGCGCGCCATCGGCGCGGCGGACGATCCGGCGGTCAGCGACCTGGGCCCAGACGCACGTCTCCCACACGTTGTGACGCCGCGCGGAGATCACTCGCAGCACCTCCTCCGGCGCCTCCTCATCGAGGAAGCGGAGGAAGTCGGGCCGGCTGGAGCCGGTCAAAGCGTAGATAAGGTACTGCCGCAGCCGCGGCCCCATCTCGCGGATGAACTCGAGGCCCTCGAGCAAGTAGAAGCAGTTGTGCGGACCGTAGGCGAATGCCCCATCCCTCGTCGCGCAAGGGTAGATGGCCACAGGCAGCCGGGACCGCAACACCCTGATGAACGCACAGCGATCGAGGTCCACGTTCCACTCCATGAACCCGACCTCGGAGGTGCCCGCGCAGAGATGAACCAGCCGGACCCTCTCCAGCATCAGCTCCGGCTCACGATTGTACGCCACGGCGACGGCCCGCGCCGAGCCGAATGACAGAACGTCGACCGGCTCGTCGGCGGTTCGGAGTGTCTCGAGTAGCAGTTCGATGCCTGTCTGCTGGAACGGTGGCACGTCGAGCATCTTGTCGTACGGACCGGTCATCGCAGTGAACGGAGTCACCCCGTAGGGCACGTTGCGGTTGAAGATGTAGTTGAGCTGCGTCACCGGGATGACGCCCGGGTCGCGTGGGAAGTCGTTGCGATAGCGCGCCGTGATGTCCAGGATAACGGCCCGTAGGTCGACCTCGGGGAGGCCGTAGGCGGCGACGATGTCGAAGTTGTCGCCGGGATCCTGTGGCGGGTGATAGAGGTCGGTGCAGTCGATGATCGGCCGCGGCTTGCGGCGGGCCGGTTGCCCGGCCGCAGCGGACCCTCCGGCAGCCAAGGCGCCCATCAGGGCCAGGCTCCTGCCCAGGAACTCGCGCCTACTCGAGGCCATGGTCGCGCGCCTCCGCATACGTCTCCCGATACCAGTCCACGAAGCGCGGAACGCCTTCTTGTACGGTCACCTCGGGATCGTACCCGAGCAGCTCTCGCGCACGCGTGATGTCGGCCAGCGTACGCGGCACATCGCCGTCGGCTGGCGGAAGCTCGCGAACCATGGCTCGTCTCCCCAACGCGGCCTCGATCTCAGCCACTAAGGCGCGTAGGTCGGTCGGTCGCCCGCCGCCCAGGTTGAACACGCACCACGGGGCCGCGTCGCACGCCATGCCGGCGACGAATCCCGACACGATGTCGTCGACATAGGTGTAGTCCCGGTAGCTCCGGGCGTGCGCGTAAAGCTCGATCGGCTCGCCCGTGTCGATGAGCCGTGTGAACCTGTGGATCGCCATGTCGGGCCTCTGGCGCGGACCGTAGACGGTGAACAGGCGGAAGGTGAGGATGCGCAGGCCGTGGACCGCCGAGTAGACGTGGCACAAAGCCTCCATGCCGAGCTTGCTCGCGGCGTAGGGCGAGGCGATGGAGTTCAGAGCCGCATCCTCGCGGAACGGCACCTCCGTGTCCGAGCCGTAGACGGACGAAGTGGACGCGACCAGCAGCCTCGGGCGGCCGAACTCGCGGGCGGCATCGAGCACATTGAGCGTTCCGTGCATGTTCACGTCGACATACGCGTGCGGATCCTGAAGCGAGGGCCGCACACCCGCCCTTGCCGCGATGTGGAAGACCGCCTCCGGAACCGTGTCGCGGAACACGCCCCTCATCGCGTCCGCGTCGCGGATGTCGACCTCGACCAGTGAGTACCGTGGGTCTGTGAGTGCGGCGGCGATGTTGGCGCGTTTCCGCTTCTCAGAGTAGAAGGGGTCGAAGTTGTCGACACACACGACCGAGTGCCCGTCGCGCAGTAGCCTGTCGACAAGGTGCGAGCCGATGAAGCCGGCTCCTCCGGTGACCAAGATCCTCAAGTACGCTCACTCCTGATAGCCAAGCTCCTGCGCCTTCTGCCGGTAGCTGAGCGCGGAGGCGGGGTCCTGCAGCGCCTCGCAGGCGCGAAACAGACGGTAGTTGATGGCCGCCTTCTGAGGCTTCGTCCTGGCCCGCGCAAGAGCCGCCTCAAGGTCGGTCCGTGCGGCTTGGTAGTCTTCGTTTTTGAACTCGGCCCACCCTCTGAGGCCGACGTACTCCGCGTTGGAGGGATCCAGCTCGGCTGCGCGCCCGGCGGCGATCGCGGCCTTGTCGAAGTCCTTGCCGCAGGCGAGGTACACCTGGGCCACCTCGGCTTGTGCCCATGCCACGTCGCGCGGTGGGGTGATGTCCTTCAGCACGAACTGGGCGGCATCGGGCCTGCCCGCCAGCCGCCACGCGCGCGCCTTGTGACACGCGGCCAGGGCCTTGTCCGGGACCACATCCGTTATCAGCTCGAGGTGCTGGCGTGCGATCTCGACGGAGAGATCCCTGCTTCTCTCCGTGTTCGCGAGCTCGGCCCGGGCGACGATCTCGTAAGCGGCAGCCATTGTATCTGCCGCATCGGGGGAGCGTGGCTCCGCGCTCTCCGGACCCTCGGCAAGCGCGTCTATCGCGGCCCATGCTGTCCCGGCGGCCAGGTCCGCCTGACCGTTCTTGATGTGGGCCTCCGACAGGGCGATGAGGATCTCGGGGTTGCCGGCTCCGAGGTCGTCAGCGTTCTGCAGTGCCTCGACAGCATCGGCGTACCGTCCGAGCTCCATGAGCAGCTTCCCGCTGGCGTAGTATGCCCACGGGTCGTCGGCGAGGAGCTTCGCGGCGAGGGCGGCGTGGGGCTCGGCGGACTCGGGGCTGTCCGCCCTGTCGTACGCCTCCGCAAGGCCGAGCTGGAAGTCACTGCTGTCGGGGTCTGACTCGCAAGCGGCGCTGAGATCGGCGATCGCCTGCTCGATGTTCCCCAGCCCGAGCCGGGCCAGCCCCCGCATCCCCTGAAGCTCAGTGTCTTCCGGGTCGATGCGGGATGCTTGCTCGATCAGGGAAGCCGCCTTGCGATAGTCCTGTGCGTCGAGCGCCGTCTTGGCCTCCGACCTCAGGCGTGCCAACTCGTCGGGTGAGCGCTGTGCGGTCGGCACACCGGCCGGCGGGCTGGGGGGCGCCGTGCTGCGGCAGGACGAGAGCGCGATGGCGAGGGCGACAGCCGTGGCCGGGACGATTACGCGTGTGGCACGTAGCACAAGCGTCACCTACCTCAGAGCACAGTATACGACCTGACCCGCGCCGGCCCCTCGGGAGGTCCGCCACCGGCGGGCCGGAATTGTGCACTCCCAGCGACCCCCTGCGGGCGGGAGAAAGGCGCGGTGGCCATGAGAGTCGCCGTCATCGGACCCGGGAGGATCGGGAAGCACCACGCGAAGTGGTTCGCCGCCGAGGGGGCTGAGGTCATCGCGCTGTGTTGCAGTAGGCCCGAGACCGCCGCCGACCGACGCCGCGAGTGCGGCGATCTGTTTGGCTACAGCGGACCCGTGTTCGCCGACCCCGCCGCAATGCTGTCCGAGACCCGCCCCGATGCTGTCTCGATCGCCTCTCCCCCAAGCTGGCACGCCAGGCACATCGAGGCCGCCCTCAATGAGGGCTGTCACGTACTGTGTGAGAAGCCGCTGTACTGGGACCCGGCGCTTCCCCTCGTCGACTGCCTGGCGACCGCACGCCGGCTTGTCGAGCGGGCCGACCGCGATCTCCTCGAGCTCTGCGTGATGACGCAGTATGTGGCCCTCGTCCCTATCCTCACGGAGATCGGTGAGATGGCCATCGGCCGGCGCACCGGCATCTGGAGCTTTGGGATGAGGATGGAGTCGAAGCCGCAGGTCGCACCCTCCAGGCGGGAAGGGATCCTCATCGATCTCGGGCCGCACCCGCTCGCGCTTGTACAGGGGTTGCTCCGATGCGCGCGCATGGTTGAGAGCAGCCTGGAGGTGTCGGTCGAGGAGAACCGCTGCAAGGCCGCCTTCGACTGCTCAGCTCTGAGCGAACTGCCCAACGATGCTCCCCACCAGTGCTCGGTCTCGATCGTTGTCGGGAAGTCCCAGGCCCCCGTGCGTGAGATCGAAGTGAACGGCCTCCGCGTGGTCTACGAGGGGCGGAACGACGAGAACGGCGTGTTCTCCGCGTACCTCCGCGTCGGCGACAATGAGGCGAAGTGCGAGGACCCGATGCGACTGACCGTGCGGCACTTCCTCCAGCGCGTCAGCGCGGGCGTGCCGGGTCACATCGCCGCCGGAAGGTCGGCCCTCGCGGCGCTGGACATGCTCTTCCGCATCATCCGCGCGGGTACTCGTGAGCCGCTTCTGGTCGGGTAGGGGCTCGACGGCGCGAGGATCGCGTCACGTTGTGGGCCGTGAGACGTCCTGGGCTGGTGGGGAAGATCCTGTTAGGAGGAACACATATGACTTGTGACGGCCTGTCCGAGGGAGGGATCGGCCGCCGGGGCCTGTGGGCCCTGCTGGCGGGCCGCGGGCGCGCGGCGCCGGGTGACGGCGAGCTTTCGCGTATGTTCGAGGACATGCTGCAGGGGCTGCGATCCCAGAGAGGTTCGGGCCGGTGGAGGTGGGCGGTGGCGGCAGCGATACTGGTGATCCTGCTTGTCTTCAGGCCCTGGGTGGTGATCCCGAACGGCGAGGGGGGGGTCGTGTTCTCCGCGCTCAGCGGCGTCAAGGACGGGGCTTTGGCGAGTGGGTTCCACTTCATCGTGCCGGTGGTGCACAGGGTGACGCGCTACAACACCAAGGTGCAGACCTACGTGATGTCCGCTGTGCCTGGAGAGGGCGATGTCTTCGGGGACGACAGCCTTCAGGCACTGACAGCGGATGGGCAGAAGGTCTCGCTCGATCTGACCGTGACATACGAACTGCCACGTGAGCAGCTCGCCGAGCTCCACCGCACGGTGGGGCCGCAGTACAGGGAGCGCATCATCCGGCCCGAAGCCCGGTCGGTGGTGCGCATGGTCTCCGCCCAGCATCCCGTGCAGGACTACACCAGCGAGGCGCGAGACACCATCGTGGGCGAGATCCAGCAGCGAATGGAGTCCCTGTTCGCCACCAGCCACATTAGGCTGAGGAACGTGATCTTCAACAACGTGGAGTTCTCGGACGAGTTTCGGGCGGCCGTGGAAGAAAAGCAGAAGGCGCTCCAGGAGTCCGAGCAGATGACCTACCGCATCCAGGAGACGCAGCGCGAAGCCCAGAGGGTGGTCGTGGCCGCGGAGGGAGACGCGGCCGCCATAGCGGAGCGCGGCAAGGCCTTGGAGCGGAACCCCCTGCTCATCCAGTACGAGTACGTCGGGAAGATCGCCCCGAACGTGGGCGGGATCATCCTCACACCGGCCGAGCTCGAGAAGTCCACGAAGGCCGGCGCCGGTGTGCCGCCCTCTCCGCCCCAGGTACGGACCGAAACCTCGACCGATAGCCAGCCGACCGTCGATGAGGGGACGGCAGGCAGCGGCGCCTCAGGCGCCGAGGCCGCGGAGGGGGGTGAGACGGAATGACAAGCCCGGTGAGCGGAAGCAAGGCACGGAGCGTAGGTTGTGTGTTAATCGCCATAGCTGCCCTGCTGGCGTTGATAGTGCTCAACGCGGCGGTCCTCGTGGTCCCGGCTGGGCACCGGGCCGTCATCTTCAGCTCCGTGAGCGGAACTAAGCCCATCACCCTCGGTGAGGGACTGCACGTCATCACCCCGATCGTCGACACGCCCCATCTCTTCGAGGTCCGGACACGGGCCTACACGTTCTCCGACGCCAAGGGGGCGGGAGGGGACCACGTAGACCCCACCATCAGCGCGAAGACCGACAAGCAGCAAGCGGTCTACCTCGACGTAACCGTGCGCTACCACCCGGACCCGGAGCGCGTCCACCAAATGTACGCTACGCTGGGCGAAGCGTATGAGACGACCATAGTCCAGCAGCAGACCAAGTCGGCGGTGCAGACGGTGGTGGGGGCGTACACGGCGGAGGACATCTACAGCTCCAAGCGCCAGGAGATCGAGAGCGCCATCAGCCAGCGTCTCGAGACGCTGTTCCGGGACAGCTTCATCATTCTGGACGAGCTGCTGATCCGCAACGTCAGCTTCACTCAGGAGTACCACCACTCAATAGAGCAGAAGCAGATCCGTCTCCAGAAAGCGCAGCAGAAGAAGTACGAACTTGACAGGGAGCTGCAGGAGAAGGAGCGCAAGATCATCGAGGCCAAGGGCCAGGCCGACGCGATCAACATACGCGGCTACGCACTGGCTCAGTATCCCGCGGTTGTGCAGTACGAGTACGTCGAGAACTTGCCCGCGACCGTGCCGACGTACATCACGAGCGGCGACACGATCGTGAGCCTGTCCGACCTGCTCGCGAAGGGGAAGCCGCAGGGGCAGTGACACGGAATCACCCCTCACCCTAGCCCTCTCTCCGCAAGCGGGGTGAGGGAAGGAGGGCGACATGCTCGAGTCATTGAGGGAGGAGGTCTGCGCCGCGAACCTCGCCGTTCGCGACGCGGGCCTTGTGACGCTCACTTGGGGGAACGTGTCCGGGTACGACCCCGACGCTGGCGCGATGGCCATCAAGCCGAGCGGCGTCGACTACGCGGAGCTCACTCCCGACAGGATCCCCATCGTGTCGGTCGAGGACGGCCGGCAGCTCTGGAGCGACCTCAGGCCGTCGTCCGACACGCCGACGCACCTCGTGCTCTACCGCCGCCTCGCCGACGTCTGCGGGATCGTGCACACGCATTCCACCCACGCGACGGCCTGGGCGCAGACTCGACGCTCCCTGCCGTGCTACGGCACCACGCACGCCGACCACTTCCGCGGCACGGTGCCCGTTACGCGGATGCTGACGCCCGATGAGACGCGCGGCGAGTACGAGCACAACACCGGGCTTGTGATCGCCGAGCTCTACGGCCCGGGGAAGCTCGACCCGCTCCAGGTTCCGGCGGCTCTCGTCGCCGGGCACGGGCCCTTCGCGTGGGGCGCGAGCGCGCAGTCGGCTGTGGAGAACGCGGTCGTGCTCGAGGAGGTCGCGCGAATGGCGTCGATCACGGAGGCCGCCTCGGAGGTGCCGAGACCGCTTCCGCGAAGGCTCGTGGACCGGCATTTCCTTCGGAAGCACGGCCGGAACGCATACTACGGGCAGCACTGAGAGTCGGCGCCGCCCGCTGGAATCAGGAGTCAGGCAATGGCACCCAAGGAGACAACGCTCGGAGTGGTAGTTGGCAACAGAGGCTTCTTTCCCGACCACCTCGTGGGCAGCGGCCGCAAGGAGATCCTGGCGGTCCTCGCCGGCGCCGGTCTGAGTGTGGTGTGCCTGTCGCCCGATGACACCAAGTTCGGTGCCGTCGAGACACTCGACGATGCCAAGAAGTGCGCCGCGCTGTTCAAGAGGAACGCGGACAAGATCGACGGGGTCCTCGTGACACTGCCCAACTTCGGCGACGAGCGGGGTGTGGCCGATGCTCTCAGGCTCGCGGGGCTCGACGTGCCTGTGCTCATCCAGGCCTACCCGGACGACCCGGCGAAGATGACGCTCACCGACCGCAGGGACAGCTTCTGCGGCAAGATGTCGGTCTGCAACAACCTGACGCAGTACGGGATCGACTACTCCCTCACACGGCTTCACACGGTCAGCCCCTCGTCCCCGTCCTTCGCCGATGATCTGGCGTGGTTCGCCGCCGTCTGCCGCGTCGTGCGAGGGCTGCGGGGCGCGAGGATCGGCGCCATCGGCGCTCGACCCGCCGCATTCAAGACTGTGCGCTTCTCCGAGAAGCTCTTGGAAGCGTCCGGCATCGACGTCGAGGTCGTCGACCTATCCGAGATCCTCGGCAAGGTGGCGGGCCTCGCAGACGACGACCCGGCGGTCACCGCGCGCGTCGACGCCGTTGAGGGCTACGTGAACGCCTGCGACGCGCCTCGGCAGGCCCTCACGAAGATCGCCAAGCTGTGCATAGTGGTCGACGACTGGTGCGAGGCGAACGCGATCGACGCGACCGCGTTCCAGTGTTGGACCTCGATCCAGGAGAACCTGGGAATCTGCTCCTGCACCACGATGAGCATGATGAGCGACCGCCTCATGCCGAGCGCTTGCGAGGTCGACGTCATGGGCGCGGTGGCGATGTACTCGCTGGTCCTCGCCTCCGGCCGGCCGAGCGCACTTGTGGACTGGAACAACAACTACGGAGACGACCCCGACGCGTGCGTGCTGTTCCACTGCAGCAACCTCCCCAGCTCGCTGCTGCAGGATCCGAAGATGAGCAAGCAGGACATCCTCGCCGCGACGGTCGGCCGCGAGAACTCCTGGGGCACCTGCGTCGGCCTCATCAAGCCCGGGCCGATGACCTACGCCCGCCTGTCGACGGACGACACCGAGGGCGAGATCGTCGGATACGTGGGCGAGGGCAAGTTCACCGCGGAGACCGTGCACTCGTTCGGCGGCTACGGCGTGACCCGCGTGCCCGACCTACAGGGCTTGCTACGGTTCATCTGCAGGATGGGCTTCGAGCACCACGTCGCGGTGAACCCGTCAACCGTCGGCCGCGCGATCCACGAGGCGTGGACGAACTACCTAGGGTGGAGCATCTACCAGCACGGGTAGGCGCCGCCATTCCTCCCTCCCCCCGCCCTCGGGGGGAGGGTTAGGGTGGAGGGACAGGCGGCCCGCTGTGCGACCACCCGACCAGCAGGACGCCCGCAACCTCCCGGCGAATGGCGAGTCCGAGGTTGTGCAAGGCCGTCGTCCGCGGAGCGGACGAGAGAAGGGAGGTCGTATCACGCTCCGCACACAGTAGGCGGTACCACTAACTCACGGTTGGTAAGGGGGTATGGATGTGTCAGTCTTCGCTTTCACCGCAAGCGCGTCGTCTTCGGGCGCGGGGCGCAACCCCGCCAGCCTCACCCAGTCCAGCCTCGCGCGAGGCTCCTTCCTTGGCTTGCTCCTCTTGCTTCTGGCTGTACCCCCGCCCGCGATAGCGAGCGGCGACGTGATGCTTGGCCGTAAGGGGCCGAACGGTACGTGGAACACAGCGACCGAGTTCCCGCTCAGCGACCATGTGCACTTGCGTGTGGATGTCCCCCAGAACGCGTCCTCCGGCGAGTTCACCGTCAACCACCCTGACGGCTGGGTGGAGCATCCCGCCGGCAGCTTCTGCATGTTCGGTACGCAGCGCGCCTTCACCACCGGCCTGCTGTTCACAGGCTGCTGCCTGGACGACGAGTGGACCGTGAGCTGTGTCGTCCACCGCAGCCAGGGCGGCGACCTGACGTTTGGGCCGACATCGTTCAGTGTGAAGAACCTGAGCATACGCGTGCCCGGCCCCGACTCGGATCCCGTGTTCTGGCTGGTTGCGCTGCCGGGTAGTCAGGAACTGACGGTGAGGGTGCGCGATGGCATCGAGGTGCTTCCGCCGGGGGCCGACCCGGAGCAGTGGGTCGCGGACGTTACACTGAAGCTCGTGTCCCTACACGGCGGGGCCGACGGCAGCACAACCGTCTCGGCCGCCATCGGAGACCCCACGGACGTCACGGCCTCCGTCGGCCCAATCCAGGTTGGCCTCTACTACAAGGATGCGTCGGTGCGCGAGCGAATGCTGTCCGCCCCCTCGGGGGGCCCCGATACGGCTGAGGCGTACTCCAGCAGGCTGTGGATCACCGCGCTGGAGACATTGGCGCACTACGTCGCCCCCAGCGGTCCATCGCGTCATGTGCAGTGGCAGTTGTCGGTGGAGATGGACGCCAGCCCAACTTGGACCACACCACAGGAGGGCCGCTACTGCGTCCTGACGCCTGCCTGCACATTCACCCCGCTGTGGGACGAGGTGGAGCCGCCCGCGAGCGAGTCGGCGAACATCAACCTGCCCGACTTGGCGTGCCCATGCGCAGGGACATACGTGCTGGGCCTGACATTCAAGGACAACGGCGGCAACGCTCACGACGGCTCGGAGAAGTGGTGCAGACCGAGGAAGGAGACGCTTGACATCCCGGCGGCCGCGCATTTCGTCAGCTCCGACTGGGGCTATGAGACCCCTGGTGATCCCCAGTCGCCGATCGTCTACCTTGAACCTGACGCGGACTGTGTCGCGGATGCCGAGAATGCGTACGACGAGGTCGGCGAGGTCCACCACTACACCGACTATGGACCCATCCTGAGCTTCTACTCAGCGCGAGTCCTCGAGGGCATCCGGGGTGGCGTCGTCCTCGAGGGTACCAAGGACAACTTCAAGGCGGCGTGTGAGGATGACCACATCGTGCAGTTCTGCGGGCACGGGTGCGACGACTACATCGCGCTGCGGTTCCCCAGGAGTCCGTATTACCTGTCGTACCAGCAGTTCGCCACAGCGGACATCGTCGCGGGTGCGTACACACAACTGAAGGTGGCCTATCTTGGGGCCTGCGAGACCATGAAGGACAACGACTCGATCGGGCACCAGTTCGTCACCCTCGGTCAGGCACAGTCCGCGATCGGCTATGTCGGGCTGATCCAGTTCTACGCGATGAGATGGGTCGACGACAAGCTGTGGGAGTACCTCGCAAAGGACGAGTACACGGTGCAGGGGGCGGCCAACACAGCGAGGGACCGGTACGTCGCCGAGTTCGGCCAGGACGAAGCCAATGAGAGCGGCGTCAGCGGCATCCATGTGGCGCCGTCCCCGTGTTCGACCCGGATCGCCCCGGCTTTCTGAGAGGAGTGCAAGTGATGCGACGTGTTCTTCACCTTGTCATCCCCGTGGTTCTTGCAGCCGCTCTGCATTCAGCCTGGGCTGACATGGGCCTGGAGCAGGCGCGGGAGCTAGCCGAGCGACACGCCGGGCACTCCCTCGCGCAGGCAACGGTCGAGACCGAGGACTTGGGGGTGGTGACAGTAGTCGACTTCCGCGAGTCCACGTCTACTGGTTGCGAAGTGCGGTACACCGTGGACACTACACATGGGCAGTTCAAGGGGTGGCGGCAGGACGCGGACGGGGCCCCGCCCGAGGCTCCCGCGAAGCTGGCGGACGCGGAGCTGCTGCAGATCGCCAAGGAGACGGCGGCCACTCATATGGGGGTGGCGGCGGACGACATGGAATGGAAGATCGTCACCGATGCCGACAACGTGGTCCAGTTCTCCGCGCTTGGCCCACTGGCAGGGGATCCTCCGCGGGTGGGCCTAACACCGGCCTGCGGCGTGGAGGTCTCGAGGCGGAACGGAGTTGTCCTCGCGCTGTCCATCGACATGCCGTGGACCACCGAGCCACTGCCCATCAAGGTGACGGAGCAACAGGCGATCGAGATCGCCCTCCGGCAGCCTCAGTGCGGGGGGACGCCCGAGCCGCCGAAACTGAGCCAGCGCGGCGACAGGGCTACCTGGACCGTGGTGTTCCCAATGGGGGGCACCAGACAGAGGATCTGCCGGGTAGACGCCGTCACCGGGGAGGCCCGAGTGACCAGCACGGCGGGGCTGCCACCGGGGCTGTCGGCCGATGCCGTCTCAGCTGCGGGCAGCGCTAACCAGGACCGTACGGAGCCGTCGACCGCGTCCGTGGTCCCGGCGCCCGCCGAAGGCCCGGAGATCGCCTCCGAACCGATCCCACCGACGGTGTCCCGGTGGGGCACCGCGGTAGCCATCGCAGGTGGCGGAGCCCTGTGCGCTGGCGCCGGCATTCTACTGCTTCGCCGCCGCCGCTAGCACGCTCCCCATCCCCCTGCCGGCCGCGAGCCGGCAGGGGGATGGCATGCGCAACGAGGCAATGCGGCAACCGGCTCAAGCCCGCTGTTTCTCGGTACCCCTTCCCCTCGCCCGACCCCCTTTGACCGGGCTCAGGACATGCTCTCCCCGCGGTGCGGGGCGAGGGAATGGCCGTTCCGAGGGGAGGGAGCCATTCCTTGCGCGGGCACGGAGGACCTGTGGCGCCGGCGGCGTATTGCTGCTATGATCTGGGGCACCATCCCGGCCGCGCTCTCGACGCACGCCCTGCCGGCCGGATCAGCACGACAACACTGCTGAAAGCACAGAGGGTACGATGATCACTCTCGACAGATCGGATCTGCCGGACCTGATCGAACGCGTGTCCGGCGAAAGAGTTGCGCTCTGCAACCAATGCGGCAAGTGCACGGCGGGCTGCCCGATGGCGGTGGAGATGGACCTCCAGCCGAACCAGATCATGCGGTTCGCCCAGCTCGGCCTCACGGAACGCTTGCTCCGCTCCAGCGCGATCTGGCTTTGCGCCTCGTGCGAGACCTGCGCAACTCGGTGCCCCATGAAGGTGAGCCTCGCGGAGGTGGTCGACGCTCTTCGGCGGCTCTCCATCGAGCGGAGCGTCGCGGACAGATCCACCGGGGTGCCGCAGTTCCACCAGGCGTTCCTCTCGTCCGTTCGCCGGAACGGGCGCGCACATGAGATGGGCCTCATCGCGGAGTACAAGCTCCGCACCCGTCGGTTCATGGACGACGTGCCGCTCGGCGCGCGCATGTTCCTTCAGGGGAAGCTCGCGCTTCTGCCCGATAGGATCAGGGGGCGCGCCGAGGTGGCGCGCGCTCTAGAGCGCCGCGAGGACTGATCGCCTGCCAGCGCGGGCAGGATCGGCATGACCCTGGACCGCACGAAGGACCGAAGATGACAACTTACGGGTACTTCCCCGGGTGCTCCCTGGGAGGCACGTCAAAGGAATACGGCGCCTCGACGCGCTCGGTCTGCCAAGCGCTCGGTATCGAGCTCCGCGAGCTCGACGACTGGAGTTGCTGTGGGGCGACTTCGGGCCACTCGACGAGCCGCGACGTCGCGGACGCCCTGGGCGCGCGCAACGTTATCCTCGCCGTCGACGCGGGCCACAAGGATCTCATCGTGCCGTGCGCGGCCTGCTACAACCGAACGAAGCGCGCGGCCAAGGCGATGGAGGAGGACCCGGCGCGCAGAAAGCGGGTCGAGGCCGTGCTCGGCCGCCGGCTCGAGGGCTCGGCCCGGGTGCGGCACCTCCTGGAGCTGCTCGCGTCCGACGACGCTATGCAGGTGATCGCGGAGCGCGCGAGGGTCAGCCTGGAGGGCACCAGGATCGCGGCCTACTACGGCTGCTTGCTGCTTCGTCCACCTGACGAGACCGGTATGGACGACCCCGAGAATCCCCAGCTCATGGGCCGGCTCATCGCCCTCTCCGGCGCCGAGCCGGTTGACTGGCACTTCAAGAACGAATGCTGCGGCGCGAGCCTCTCGATCCCCAGCCCAAGGTCCGTGGAGCGGCTCGTGGGCAACATCGTGCGCAACGCGCGCGCCGCGGGGGCCGACTGCTTGGTTACGGTCTGTCCGCTCTGCCAGGTGAACCTGGAGACCCGGCAGCGCGCGAACGGCGGCCAGGCGCCGATGCCCACCCACTACTTCACGCAACTGCTAGGCCTCGTGCTGGGTCTGAGCCCCGCGTCGCTGATGGTCCCTTCATCGTCTCCGCTGCTCAAACGGGTGGCTCCTGCGGGAGGTGTTGCCTGATGGCGCGGATCGGTGTCTTCGTCTGCCACTGTGGCACCAACATCGCCAAGACAGTCGACGTTGAGCGAGTCGCCGCGGCCGCGCAGGCGCTGCCGAACGTAGCTTTCTCTGCGGAGTACAGGTACGTGTGCTCCGACCCCGGGCAGCAGCTCATCAGGCAAGCTATCGCCGAGAAGGGCCTCGACCGGATCGTCGTGGCGGCTTGCTCGCCGCATCTGCATGAGAAGACGTTCCGCGCGTGCGCCGAGGCCGCCGGACTGAACCCGTACCTGGTCGAGATGGCCAACATTCGCGAGCAGTGCTCGTGGTGCCACCACGACCGCGAGGCGGCGACCGAGCGCGCCTTCGAGCAGATCGCGATGATGGTCGCGAAGACGTACCACGACGTGCCGCTCAGCCAGAACCAGCTCCCGGTGACGCGCCGCGCTCTCGTGATCGGCGGCGGCATCGCGGGCATCCAGGCGGCCATCGACGTGGCCGACTCGGGCTACGAGGTCGTCCTCGTCGAGCGGACGCCCTCTATCGGCGGTAGGATGGCGCAGTTTGACAAGACATTCCCGACGCTCGACTGCTCGGCGTGCATCCTCACGCCCAAGATGGTCGAGGCGGCCTCCCATCCTAGCATTAAGCTGCTGACCTACTCCGAGGTCGAGGAGGTCTCCGGGTTCGTAGGCAACTTCGAGGCGAGGATCCGCGTGAGGTCGCGCTCGGTGCGGGCCGAGGACTGCAAGAGCTGTGGCCTGTGCTGGGAGAAGTGCCCCCAGAAGCGCATCCCTAGCGAGTTCCAGGCGGGCATTGGCACCCGCACCGCGATCTACGTCCCCTTCCCCCAGGCCGTTCCGAACGTCCCGGTCATCGACCGCGACAACTGCACGTGGTTCCAGAAGGGCGGCAGGTGCGGGCTCTGCCAGAAGATCTGCCCCTCGGAGTGCATCGACTACACGATGGAGGACGAGGTCCTCACCGAGCCGTTCGGCGCGGTCATCGTGGCGACCGGGTTCGACGTGTTCGACGCTGCCGTCTACGGCGAGTACGGCGGCGGCAGGTACGCCGACATCATCTCGGGCCTCCAGCTCGAGCGGCTGCTCAACGCGTCCGGGCCGACAGGCGGACACCTCGAGAGGCCCTCGGACGGGGCCGAGCCGAAGACCGTCGTGTTCGTACAGTGCGTGGGCTCGCGCGACGAGGACAAGGGCCACGAGTACTGTTCCCGCGTGTGCTGCATGTACACCGCGAAGCACGCGACCCTCATCAAGGAGAAGATGCCGCACGTCGACGTGTACGTCTTCTACATCGACCTGCGCGCCACGGGCAAGGGCTACGAGGAGTTCATCGTGCGAGCCCAGCGCGATTACGGCGTGCAGTATGTCCGCGGTCGCGTCAGCCGTATCTACCCCGAGGGCGACCGGCTCGTCGTCCGCGGCGCGGACACCCTTGCGGGCGAGCAGGTCGAGGTCAACGCCGACCTGGTGGTGCTCGCCTCGGCGGCGGAGCCGCGCGGCGATGCGAAGCAGGTCGCCCAGCTCCTCGGTATCGGCCTCGACAAGGACGGCTTCATGGCGGAGGCCCATCCAAAGCTGCGCCCCGTGGAGAACCTGACCGCGGGCATCTACCTGGCGGGCGCGTGCCAGTTCATCAAGGACATCCCCGACGCCGTGGCCTCGGCGAGCGCCGCCGCGGCGAAGGTCGGCGCGCTCTTCGCCCGGGACTTCCTCCTTTCCGAGGCGCAGGTCGCGTCGGTGGACCCGGAGATCTGCCGCGGCTGCCTCCAGTGTGTAGCGATCTGCCCATTCTCCGCGATCGAGGAGACCACGTGGCGCGACCCGATCCTCCGCATCGAGAAAACCGTCGCCGAGGTGAATCCCAACATCTGCATGGGCTGCGGCACGTGCGCGGCCGGGTGCTTCGCGAGCGCCGCGCGGCTGGCCGGCTTCCGCGATGAGCAGGTCTTTGAGGAGATCGGCACCGCGCTGACCGTGGATGCTGTGTCCGCTCTAACGGGCGCAGACAGTGAGGAATGACGACTGGTGAACGCCTTGCGTGAGGCATTGCCGATGCGGAAGCCCAGGATCCTGGCGATCCTCTGCAACTGGTGCAGCTACTCCGGCGCCGATCTGGCGGGCTCCAGCCGGCTCAACTATCCGGCGAACGTGCGGGTCATCCGCGTACCTTGCTCGGGACGGGTCGACCCGCTGTTCGTTCTGAAGGCGCTGCAGCAGGGAGCCGACGCGGTGCTCGTCTCGGGCTGCCACCCGGGGGACTGCCACTACGCGGAGGGCAACTACTACGCGCGCCGGCGCCTTACGCTGCTGGGCACCCTACTCGAGTTCATCGGGATCCCCGCGCATCGTTACAGGTTCGAGTGGATCTCCGCTGCGGAGGGCAGGGAGTTCGCGCACGTGATCGGCGAGATGGTAGAGGCCATCGAGGCCGCGCGCGGACAGGCGGTGGCCGTCGGTGCGTGATGTGGCCCTTGAGATCTGCGGCAAGGCACGGGAGCTTCTGTCCGAGGGGAAGGTCAGGCGCGTGATCGGCTGGGAGCGGAGCCCCCGCACCGGCCTGCCGATCCCTTGCGTGATCACGAGACCGGAAGACGCGGGCCGCCTGACGTTCGGGCCGCTGTGCGCGCACCCGCCCACCACGTACCTCAGTCGGGACGGTGCCGTCCACCCCACGGCGATCGTGGCGCGCGCATGCGACACCCGCGCCATCGTTGTGCAGCTTCAGGAGAACGACCTCCGGCGCGAGGACGTGTTCGTGATAGCCGTGGGCTGCGACGGGGTCGCGGACACCGCAAAGATCGAGGAGCGCCTCGGGCGGCCTTGGTCCACGGTGACCGAGGTAACGAGCGGCAACGGCTCGGTTACTGTCACCACCGACGTTGGTGAAGCGGAGCTGAGGGTCCCCGACGATCTCCTCGACAGGTGCACCGCGTGCCCAGTCCCTCAGCCCGTGATCGAGGACATGAGGATCGGCGAGTTCCCCGAGGCGCCTCCGCGGCGGGACGATCCGCTCGCGGCCGAGGTTGCCGAGCTCGAGGCCATGTCGCGCGATGAACGCCGCGCCTTCTTTGGAGCGGCATTCGCGCGGTGCATTCGCTGTTACGCGTGCCGCAACGTCTGCCCGATCTGCTCCTGCGAGCGCTGCACCGCCGACGAGACGCAACCGCAGTGGATCCCGCGGTCGACCCTCGGCAGCGAGAACGAGCTGTTCCTGACTCTGAGGGCGATGCACATGGCCGGCCGGTGCACCTTCTGTGGCGCTTGCGCGCGGGCTTGCACAATGGACGTGCCCCTGATGGTGCTCAACACGAAGCTGGCTCAGGAAGTCGAGCGCATGTTCGGCCACATTGCCGGCACGGACCCGGACGCGCAGCCCCCCATGTGGCAGTTTGAGAAGACCGACCCGGAGCTGCCCGGCCACGGGGGTGAGGCCAGGTGAAGGGTCGCGCCATGTTCCTGCCCTCCGGGAATGTGAGCCAGTGGGTGGCCGCGCTCAGGTCGATCGGCCCCGTGGCTGCGCCTCACATCGGGGCCGACGGCAAGCCGGGGATCGCACAGATCGAGAGCGGCACACCGGTGGACCTGGGCCTCGACTGCCGGCGGGGATCGATCCGCGAGCTGTGGATGCCTCAGACCGAGGTGCTGTTCCGGTACACGGTCACGAGCGAGGGCGTTCGCCTTGAGCGGGCCGAGCGAGACGGGCGGCCGGCCGTCGTCGTCGGGCTGCGCCCGTGCGAGGCGGCGGCGATCCGCAACGTCACGAAGGTCATGCGGGAAGGGGTCACCTGTGATCCGACGGGCGCGGAGGCCGCGGGGATGACATTCGTCACGCTTTTCTGCCCTGACGCGCGGCCGTCTTGCGCGTGCTCGCTGTTCGGCCCGACCGTCGAGATGGCGGAGGCCGCGTCGGACGTGGTGCTCACACCTGTCGCGGGAGGCTATGTCGCCAATGCACTCACCGAGCGCGGCGAGGCCGCGATCAACGCCGGGGAAGCGTTGTTCTCCGACGCTACGGCCGCGCAGGTCGCGGAGGCCGAGGAGGTGCATGCGGCGCTCGCGGAGGCATTGCCGAAGGGCGAGGTCGGCGCGCTCGAGTCGAGCGCCCTCGATCTATGGGAGCATGACGCGTTCATGCGGCACTCCGAGCGATGCCTGGGTTGCGGGATCTGTACCTACCTCTGCCCCGCGTGCCACTGCTTCGACATCCTGGACGACAAGGCGGGCGCCGAGGGTGTGCGCTACCGGTGCTGGGACTCGTGCCAGTTCGGGCACTTCACAGTCCACACGTCGCGTCACAACCCGCGCCCAAACCAGGCCGCGCGCCTGCGGCAGCGGGTGCTCCACAAGTTCCTCTACATGCCCTCGGAGTTCGGCGTTCTCGGCTGCACGGGCTGCGGCCGCTGCACCGAGCTGTGCCCGGTGGGCATCTCCATCATGGACGTCGTCGCCGAGCTACGGAGCGACGCCGAGGTGAGTCACGCATGAGCGCCATGCCTGTCCCGAACCCGTACATCCCCGAGCTCGCGCGCATCACGGACGTCTTCGACGAGACATACGACATCAAGACCTTCCGGATCGCGTTCGAGGACGAACGGCGTCGGGACGAGTTCACCTACGACAGCGGGCAGTTCGCCGAGGTGTCGGTGTTCGGCTTTGGCGAGGCGACCTTCGACATCTCGTCATCGCCCAGCCAGCTCGGGTCCATCGAGTTCACGGTCAAGAAGATGGGCAAGGTCACGAGCGCGCTCCACCAGCTTGGCCCGGGCTCGCAAGTCGGTATCCGCGGCCCCTACGGCCACGGTTGGCCGCTGGCGGACTGGGAGGGCAAGGGCATCGTGTTCATCGGCGGGGGCGTCGGGCTCCCGCCGCTCCGCACGGCGCTGAACGAGATCCTCGCGCCCGCGAACAGGCCGATGTACGGCAAGATCGCGATCATCTACGGCGCGCGCTCGCCGAGCGATCTTGTCCACACGAGCGAATACGACACGTGGAAGAGCGCGGACCGCACCGAGCTCCACCTTACGGTTGACGCAGGGGACGACAACTGGACGGGCAAGGTCGGCTTCGTGCCGACGTTGCTCGCCGAGGTGGCGCCGTCTCCGAAGAACGCGGTCGCGCTCACAGTCGGCCCGCCGATCATGATCAAGTTCGTGCTGCAGGAGCTGACGAAGCTCGGCTTCGCGGACGAGGACGTGTTCACCAACCTCGAGAACCGGATGAAATGCGGCATCGGCAAGTGCGGCCGCTGCAACGTGGGCCCCTACTACGTCTGCACCCACGGCCCCGTCTTCTCCTACGCCCAGCTCAAGGGCCTGCCGGTGGATTACTGAGGCGAAGCTGGAGGCAGATCGCCGATGTGCGGATCCCCTTCGTCGAGGAGCCGACGGACATCGCTACTCAGCGACTCCAATGCGCGCTCGAGCCCGCTGACGAGATCGGCCATCGGCTCCCATTCAAGCAGTGACGTGGACGAGGTCCTCACAAAGTGCCGGAATCTTAGGTAGCCGAGCAGCTGCCGTGTGTGCTCTGAGATAACGGCCGGCCTGCGGCTGTTGGGCGAGGACATCGACGCGAGCAGCGCCGCATGCCAGGACTCGCCGGACGGGAGCGCACCGTCGATGCGCCTTGCGATCCTGCGCAGCAACCTCTCGACCCAGTTGTAGAACGAGTGTAGTACGGAAGACAGGGCCGCGAGCTCCACCAGGCTAGGGTCCTACCTCTGGGCTTCAGCCAGGAGTCCGGAGAAGCTTCGCAGCAGATCGGCCAGTTCGGCCAGCTCGAGCTCGACCTCGTCACGCACCTCATCCCACACGCTGGAGCTTCCCTTTGTCCTCAAGGTACCGGGCCAGCCGGGAGCCCGCGTCGAGGCGTAGCAGGTCCACGGGCCGGCCCAGGATATCCCATGCCAAGCCCATGGCCCGGAAGAACTCCCGCGGCGGAAGGCCCCTCACCGCGATGTCGACGTCGGAGTCCGGACGCATCTCCCCGGTGGCCGCGGAGCCGAAGATGTACACCTCCGCGGCGCCCAGACCCTTCAGGGCCTCGGCCGCGTGTGTGATACGCTCCGCGAGATCGTACTCCGGCATGGTGCGCGCCAACTCACTTCCGACCGCATCTTACCACGAGCGGGGGTGGGCCCATGGCCCGGGGCTCCCCTCACCCCAGCCCTCTCCCCCGAGTCGGGGGCGAGGGAGTGTCCCTACCTCCCCGCCGCTTCCCTTACCTTCCCGTAGGCCGCGGCGGCGTCGAACTCGACGAAGGGGCGCTTGTAGCCGTCGGTGATGGTCGGGAAGTCGCCCTCGGCGTTCGCGACCCAGAGCTTGCCGGTCGTCAGGTCGAAGCAGACCGCATGCAGGCTCCCTGTGCCGCAGCCCTTCATGACGTCCTCCATCGCGTGCTTCGGGCTGATCTTCCCCGCGAGCCCCGCAAGGACTCCTCCCACCTTCGCGTTCCACGGCGAGTCGACGCCCATCGACATGTAAACGCATTCCGGCACGTGCTGCTCGAAGGGCAGAGCCTCCGGCGTGTAGACGAGGCATCGCGAGTGCCCGGTCTGCAGCGCGCGAGCGCTCGGGATCTTCGCATCCCCGAGGCAGTAGAGGTAGCTCGACGTCCGCTTCGCGTCCTGCACGGTCGCGACGGCCTGGTCGAGGGAGGTGGACTCGGCCACGACCTTCTTCATCAGGAACACCATCGGGATGCCCGCGTAGGTGTCGTTGGCCCCGTCCCAGTCGTCGCCGATCTCGCTCATCGCGATCTTGGACTCATTGCAGCCCGTGACGCAACCCACGAAGCCCTGCCAGCCGACGATGATGTACGGTTGCCCGCCTGTTGGGAACGCCACCGTGATGAGCGGCACGCGCTGCAGGCCGACCTCGGTTGCGTAGTCGAGCGCGCGGATCTGGATCAGGTGGCCGTCCGTGGTAGCGCCGCCCCAGGCCGCGAAGAAGGTGCAATGCCACTCAGACACCTCGGGTGCAATGTGGAGCCTGTGCACCTCTTCGAGAGTGAGCAGGCCGTCGCTGCCGTCGACCAGGCCGCGCATTTCCTCCATGTCGCTGGCCGGGACGAAGGGCTCCGCCTGCTTCCAGGCCTCGTCGAGCTTCTCCGGGCCGCCGAGCCCGAGCCCGAACAGCGGCATCGTGCGCTTGTAGAGGCTCTTGATGCCGTCCTGCAGGAGCTTCCCGTGGGCGTAACCCATCTCGTAGGGCGTGCCCCACGTGTAGAGCACCGTGATCGCGTCGTCGCCCTGGCCTACGGTCTCAACTAGCCCATTCACGTCGGCCGCCTGCGACAGCACGGGCTGACACAAAGCGACCATCACCAGTACCGCCGCCAAGAGCGAGATGATGCGTGCCGGTCTCATAGCCTCGACCTCCGTTTGCGTCCCCATCACCCACCATACGTTCACACAGTTCGCGGCGCTCCCCCGACTCCCCTCGCCGGAGGAGTCTCGGCCGACCCACGCGGCGGCGTGCCGAACTCAGACCGCCCGGCAGCGGTTCCCACCAGTGGTGGCGCTAGTCGATTCGGCCACTCCTGAGGAGGTCGGCATGGTCGAGAACGTGCGCCTGCACGAGCTGGTGGCTGTGGCCCACCGCAACCGTGCCTACTACGACGAGTTCGTCTCCTACCTAGACGCATGCGGGTACGCGAGCGTGCACGCCTTCGTGAATGAGCGGCGTGCGGCGAGGGCGCTCAAGGTCATCCGCGGCTTCCTGGAGCGCAAGCCCAGTTGCCCCCTATACGACGGTGGCGGAGATCCGTACAGCGCGCAAAAGGCGGCATGGTACTTCATGGGGTGGCTGTTCCGCGATGCCGCCTCGCAACGGCTCGAGCCATTGGTCCGGCAGATGCCAGGAGACACCGTGACCGCCAGGCGGGCTGAGCTGCTGAACCGTGTGCGGATGTTCGTGCGGCCGATCTTCCCTGAGCCCGAATGCTGGGAGTGGACGCCACTGCGTGAGGTGATGATTCAGCGACTGGAGGGCAGCCGAAGGGCCAAGCGCGGCAGTGCCCTCGAGACCGTGGTCCGAGGGGTGCTCTCGGTACTCGTGCGCCCTCCCCTGACTGTGGAGCCTGGGCAAGTTCGCCTGCAAGACCAAACGTACGACGTTCAGGTGACCGGGCCCGGCGGCGTCCTGCTGCTGCCCGTCAAGACGCGAGAGACCATGGGAGGCGGGCACGCGTCTCTGTTTACCCGTGACATCAGCGAGTCCATCGCGGTTGCCTCCGCGGCAGGGTACCACTGTCTGCCTGTTGTCATCGCAGAGTCGTGGGCGGCCCCGCTCGAGGGGCTGGCATGCGACGAGTACGTGTACGTCGCGCTGAACCCCAATCAGGCGGGCGAGGTGAAGCGGCAGCTACGTCGGGTGTTGGTGGACCGGCTGGCGCGCCTGATGCCGTTGCTGGCCTCATCCGAGGGCTAGTGCCTCCTGTACGCCTATCCTGGACCGGGCCATGGCACAGTACTCCTCGCAGCAGTCGATGCCGACGTAGCGCCTACCCAGACGCTTCGCAACGGCCGCCGTGGTGCCGCTGCCCAAAAACGGATCCAGCACGACGCCCCCGGGGGGCGAGCCGGCAAGCACACACAGCTCCACGAGCTCCTCCGGAAACACCGCGAAGTGCGCGCCAGGGAACTTCGACAGTGGGATCCGCCAGACAGTACGCCTGTTGCGCCCCAATGGGTGGAAGGCCTGGTCCCACCTCGCGTCGTGCAGGTTGTGGTTGCCGCGGTTCTTGCCGTTCTCGGGAGTGCCGCCGCGCTTGCCGAAGTGCCCGCGGCCGCCCGCCATTCTGCTCTCGGGGGTGAACGTAACATGCGGCTCGCGTATGGCGTCGCAGTCATAGTAGTACGTCGGACTGCGGGACAGGAGGAAGAGGTACTCGTGGTCCGCCGTTGGCCGGCTCGTCACGGAAGACGGCATGGCATTCGCCTTGTGCCAGACAATGTCAGAGCGTAGTGTCCAGCCACTGGCCTGTAGTGCGAGCGCCACGCGCCATGGAAGGCCGAGTAGCTGCTGGGAGGCGTACTTGTCTCCGACGTTCAGCCAAAGCGTGCCGTCCTCCCGGAGGACGCGACGCACTTGGTCGAAGACGAGGACCAGCTGCCGGACGTATTCCTCGGGGGTACCCTCCTGCCCGATCTGGGCTGGCGTGCCGTAGTCCCGTTGCCGATAGTAGGGGGGGCTGGTGACCACCGTGTGAACGCACGCGTCAGGGAGCTCACCTAGCGTGTCCCGAGCGTCTCCACAGATGACCTGGTCCAGTAGTTCGTCCATGGGCGCCCCTCTGAGCCACCAGGTCCTTGACCGCGACCGTCCGTACGCCCTCGCCTAGACCCGTGCCGTTCCGGGTCGGGACAGGGCCGCCTGCGCTCGTGCGTGCTGGAAGTGTATCGCTGCCAGCCGGGGAGTCAAGCTCACCGGCCCGACTCCCCTCGCCGCAGGAGTCGGGGGGGGCCAGTGAGAACGAGGGGCGCGGCCCGTTGGGGTGGCCCAGGGGAGTGTGGACCCGGATGATCCCGCTGTCAGGCACGTGGAAGCTCGGGGAGTTCGCGGAGGGGGGCGGCGTCGCTGCGGGCGCGCACCTCGCGGAGTACGATGACTCGGCCTGGCTCAATGCCGAGGTGCCGGGCGACGTTCACACGGCGCTCCTGAAGACCGGGCTTATCGCCGACCCGTTCGTCGCCCAGAACGTCGAGGCGTGCGGGTGGGTCGAGAGGGCCGAGTGGTGGTACCGCGCGGCCTTCGACGCACCCGCACTGGCGGACGGCGAGAGCGCGGCGCTCGTGCTAGAGGGCCTGGATACGTTCGCGACCGTCTATGTCAACGGCGCAGAGATGGGGAGCACGGCGAATGCGCTGATGCCCCACAGGATCGACGTCACCTCCGCACTCCAGCCGGGTGCGAACGTCGTGGCCGTGCGGTTCGACTCCACCGTCGCCACCGTGGAGAAGAAGGACAGCTCGCCGTTCTGGGCCGCGTTCTACTCGCCCCGTGTGTGGGTGCGCAAGGCGGCCATGAACTTCGGCTGGGACTGGGGCCCGCGCCTCGTGACATGCGGAGTGTGGCGCCCGGTCGGGCTGGAGGTCTGCGGCGGGGTCCGCATCGAGTCCCACTACGCTCGCACACACGCTGTCACACCGGAGCATGCGGTGGTGCTGGTTGGCGCCGAGATCGCTGTCGCCGAGGGCGTGAGCCCGCCGGTCCGTCTCCGCGCCACACTCACCCATGCGGGCCGCAAGATCACCGCCGACGCGGCCTTCGGCGGGAACGCCGCTGAGGCACGACTCCTGGTGAAGGACCCGCTGCTCTGGTGGCCGTCAGGCGTCGGCGCCAGCCCCGTTCATGCGCTGACGGTCGAGGTCATCGGCGCCGATGGGACCGTGCTCAGCAAGGCGGAGGACCGCATCGGCATCCGCACTGTGCAGCTTCTTCAGACCCCTGATCCCGACGGCAAGGGGAAGACGTTCACATTCGCCGTCAACGGCGTGAAGGTATTCGCCAAGGGGGCCGACTGGATCCCAGCCGACAACTTCATCGGCTCAGTCCCCGCCGAGCGCTATCGCGCACTTGTGCGCCTCGCGGCTGATGGCAACATGAACATGCTCCGGGTCTGGGGCGGAGGCGTCTACGAGGACGACTCCTTCTACCGCGCCTGCGATGAGCTGGGCATCATGGTCTGGCAGGATTTCATGTTCGGCTGCGCCGCCTACCCTGACTACGACGATGAGTTCATGGAGAACGTCCGCGCGGAGGCCCGCGCGGTCGTGAAGCGGTTGCGGAACCACCCATGCGTGGTCGTCTGGTGTGGCAACAACGAGAACGACTGGATCGACGACATGATGGACCGCGGCGATCCGCCGAAGCCGTTCTACGGGCGCCGGATCTACCACGAGTCGCTGCCCGCGGCCTGCGCTGAGCTCGATCCGACGAGGCCCTACTGGCCCAGCTCGCCCTACGGCGGGTCGGACCACAATTCCGAGCGCGAGGGTGACCGCCACAACTGGCAGGTATGGGGCGGCCAGGTCTACCCGCACAGGTTCGGCGAGCCGAGCCGCGGCGACGTTGCGTCGAGCAACGTGTCGTTCCGCAGGTACGCCGAAGACACCGCGCGCTTTGTGTCCGAGTACGGGATCCACGCGTCGCCGCCGCTGCGGACGCTTCTCAAGCGAACCGGCCCGCTCGAGTACGACAGCGAGGAGTTCCTCTACCGTATCAAGGACCCCGACACGATGCGCAAGATCCGCATGATGGAGGCTCACATCGGCCAGCCGACCTCGCTCGAGCAGTACCAGGTCTACTCAATGCTCGTGCAGGCCGAGGGGCTGCGCTTCGCGATCGAGCACTACCGCCGGCGGATGTTCGACTGCAGTGGCTCGCTCCTCTGGCAGCTCAATGACTGTTGGCCCGGCATCTCCTGGTCGGTGATCGACTACGACCTCACCCCCAAGGCCGGATGGTACTACGCGAAGAGAGCCTACGCGCCGGTGGCGCTGTCCCTGAAGATCGAGGGCGACGCCACCTCGCTCTACGCTGTGAACGACACGCTGTCGGCCGTCTCGCTGGAAGCCGTCCTTATCACCGCAGACACGCTCGATGGCGTGGTCGCTGAGCGGCACGTGAGGGGCATCGCGGCAGCGAACTCGGCGACCATGTTGGGGGAGTCCTCCCTCGACGAGCTCGGGCTCACCGATGCGTCGCGCCGCTGCGTCGTCATCCGCGAGGCGAATGGGCTGGTGCCCGAGCACGCGGTGTTCCCGGGTGAGCTCAAGGACGTCAGGCTCCGCCGCGCCGCGCTCAATGTCGAGGTGGCGCGAACGAATGTGGGCGCTGAGATCACGGTCGGGTCGGGTGTGCTCGCTCACTTCGTGGGCGTCGACATCGACGCCGAGCGGGTCGTGCTGGATGACAACTACGTGACGCTGCTGCCCGGCGAGACGCGTGTCCTCAAGGCGACCGCGCGCACACGGGTGACAGCCGACGCTGTGACGGTCGACTGCCTGAACAACCATCGGGTGTAGGGACGTGAGCATGCGCCCCAACGCACTCATCACCGGTGCGTCGAGCGGGATCGGCGCTGAGTTTGCGCGCCAGCTCGCGGACGGCGGGCACGACCTCATCCTGGTGGCGCGCCGCGAGGAGCGCCTGCAGGCCGTCGCGGAAGAGGCTCGGCAGCGGGGCGCTGAGGCCGAGGTGTGGGTCGCCGATCTCGCGGCCGAGGGCGGCGTTCGCGATGTTGTGAGTCTGGTGCAGAGCCGACCGCCGCTCGACCTGCTCGTGAACAACGCCGGGTTCGGCGTGCCCGGCTCGTTCGCCGACCTGCCGGCCGGCCGACACGCGGAGATGCTCACAGTGCACCTCGATGCCGCGGTGGCCCTCTGCCGGGTCGCGCTGCCGGGCATGATCGCCCGCGGCAGCGGCGCGATCGTCAACGTCGCGTCCGTCGCCGGGCTTGTGTCGGCTGGGTCAAGCGTGATGTACGCGTCCACGAAGACCTTCCTGGTGAAGTTCTCGGAGATGCTCGCAGACGAGGTGGGGCCGCTGGGAGTTCGCGTCCAGGCGCTCTGCCCCGGGCTCACGCGCACGGAGTTCCACTCGACACGCGACTACGAGGGCCACGACCTCACGGCCTTCCCGAGTTGGCTGTGGCTCGATGTGCAGAAGGTCGTGCGCGACTCGCTCGCGGCTCTCGGCTCCCGGCGGGTGATCTGTATCCCCGGATGGCAGTACCGCCTGCTCGTGCCCATTGCGCGCACGTGGCCTTTCTCGGCCCTCGGCAAGAAGACCCTCGCCGAGCGGCGAACGAGGCGCTACCCGCCGACGTCGCAAGCTCGGTAGCAGCCTACCGCAGCAGCCTGGCATTCGCCCAGTCGGCGTGGTCCGCGGAGATGCCGTCGCCCGCGTCCTCGGCGATGAGAACGAGGCGCTTCACACCGCTGATGGGCACCCGAACCTCCACAGGTGCGTCACCGCATCGCAGCACCTGGCTCCGGTACAGCTCCTTGCCGTCGCCTTCGATGACGAAGATCACCGTTCCGGCCTGCACCTCGCAATCGCAACCGATCTCTGCGGCGAAGGTGCTGTAGCCCTCGGGCAGGTCATACACAACCCGCGACGCGGCGTGAGCGCCGATGCCGCGGGTGAACCGCTGCCCGCCGATGAGCATCGGTGTGCCCATGATGCTCGTCCGCTTGCGCGTCTCGCCCCAGCCGGCGGTGGCCTCCACCCAGTCGAGCGAGTCAAGGAAGATGCCGTCGATCCGCTCCACAATCCGCTTGACCGTCTCGGTCGGGATGTCCGCCGGCGCGGACCTCATCGGCGCCAGTGTGTAGGACCACGACCGGGTGCCGGGGCGGTACAGGGGGAAGCTCGGTTGGGCAATGGGCTTAAGCCCATTGTCTTCCCCTACGGGGACCGTGCCGCGCAGGAACACTCCGCAGCGCGTCTCCGCGGACGGCACCTCGAGAGTGACGGACAGCTCGTGTGCGCCGGGGGTCAGCGGAACCAGGAACCACTTCCACTGATCGTCCTGCGGGCGTCCGGTCGCGGCGAACGCGGCGTCGCTGGATGACGCGGTCAGCGGTGCCGGCTCCCCGTCTACCGTGATGGTGCAGGAGGCTCCGGCCGCCCCCGCGGGGCCCTCCGACAGGACGCACAGCTCGCACGACTTCGCACCTCCGACGGACAGCTTGCCGGCGACGTTGAAGGTCAGCACGCTGTCCGCATCGCCGTAGGCGCTGGTCCATGACCGGCCGATGCCGGCGGGCTCGGGCTCGAACTCGAGCTTCCTGAAGCCGCCACCGGCCGTCCGCCGCCACTCGACTGCGGGCTCGCGGCGCGCACTAGGCCGAGGATGGTCCGCGGTAGGGACGGCTTCGACGAAGGCCGTCTCGTACGGCCCAAGATGCACGGTCGGCATCTCGCCCGCGGCCGACGCGGGACGCAGAACGTCGCGCCCGGGGTACAGCTTGCGCGCCGTCCACGGACCGGGCGCTACGCCTGGCAGCTTGAGGTCCGCCTCTTCGATCCACGGGTTCCGTACGCAGTAGAGCCACCGCCCGTCGTTCCTGAACCAGTAGCCGTAGGCCTCGCCCCTCGCGGGGTCGCCGCCGAACGGCATGGGGTTACGCAGGCTCTCGCGGTTCGCGCGAGCCCAGCGCATCAGGTCCGCGAAGAAGGCCCATTCATCGTCGTCCATGTACTTCGGGTTGATGTAGCACGAGACGAACCAATGACCGCGTCCGACCGCCATGACGGCGTGGTTCTGAATGTCGCCGGGACACTGCAGGATGATGTCGAAGCACTCGAGCGCGTCGGCCGGCATAAGGAACGCGTCGCGGCCCTTCAGGTTCTCGATCTCCCTCCCCGTGGTGAGCGACTCCAGCCACTCCGGCGCTGGGCAGCGCCCGCGCGGGCAATCGTCCCCGAACGGCCCTATGACGAACGGCGTGTGCATCAGCCACCAGGGGCTCGGGTAGTAGCCCAGACACGTGGGCTCGAGCGCGATGCCGGGGTTCCGGGCGCGCAGATCGTCCAGCACCTCCATCAGCCCCTCCGCGATGGACAGACGCGACTCCTCGCCGACGGGGTGGCCGTGCGATGGGTCGTCGCAGGTCTGCACCAACCCGTCGAACTTCATGTGTCCGAGCCGCGCCCCGCGCGCGTGCTTCAGGGCCGCCTGAAGGAACACGGTCTGGTAGCGCCCGCCGCGCGCGAGACACGCGTTCAGGCCCATCCACGAGTTGGGCGTCACCTCGTAGCCCTCGGACTGGAGCCACTTGTTGTCAAGTGCGGGCGGGTAAAGGCTGCTCGGCGAGATCCATAGGCCCATGCTGCCGCCCATCTCGCGGAGCGTGTTGCTGATGCGGCGAAAGCCCTCTGGGTAGTCGTGCGCGTTAACCTGCCAGACGCTGTGTGAATCTGACCACCCCATGTCGAGCGCGTACGAGTCGAAGAAGAAGCCCGTCTTGTCGTACAGGCCCGCTCTGAGCGCCGCGATGTTCGCGAGCACGTCCTCCTCGCTGAACGGCACGGGCATCGTCCACCAGTTGTTGTAGTGCACGTGAATGTCCGCCGGCTTCACGCGCACGGTGTCGAGGTACTCCAGAAACGCGGCGCGCAGGGGCTCGTCGCCAGGGCCCGCCCGGAGGTGCCTTTGGGCAACGGAGCCAAAGACGGCCGACGGAAGCTCGGTCCAGTCCGAGCCGACCTCCGTGTTGGAGTGCTGAGCCAGGTAGAACGTGTCCCCGTCAACCTGACACCATGCCGAGGGGTGCTCGATTCCGGCGAAGATCCCGTCCCCGAACACCGGGCTTGAAACCGACCCGGGGCCCATCAGGCGGAACACCTGCCCCGGCACGCGCAGCTCGAGGAGACCCACCCGCTGGATGGTGACCGGGTCGCCGCGCGACTTGAGGAACGTCCTTGCCCGGAGCGTGCGCCCGTCCGCGCAGAAGGAGAACTCGCGGCGGATCGTAACCGGCGGGGCGTCGAGGTCGGCCTCCAGACGCACCATGCTCGGCTTCGCGGCATCGTCGGTCTCCTCGCGGCTGTAGTGCAGATCGCCCAGGTTCACCCGTCGTCCATCGAGCGTCTGCAGCGAGAACTCCGGGCCGGCGATCTCCCACTGACGGCCCGACTGCGTGTCGGAGTACGCAGCCCAGTGCCAACCCTCGTCGTCCCTGCGGAACGAAGCCACCACATCGTCCGCGCCCGCCAGGTGGACCTGGGCGCAAGCCACCGACGGCACTGCGGCGATCATCACAGGGGGCAGCCAGACGTACGCGCGAGCGGCTAGTCGCAGCATGGTCGGACCTCCACTTATGCGTTGGAGCGCCTACGTCGGTTCTTCGCCGGGCGCGCAGGCCCTACCCGCGCTGTCGCTTGACCTTGAGGTCGAGCGCCGCGGAGCTTACAATGGGCCCGGGCCGAGGTGACCAGTATGGACGCAGCCGTCAGGGAAGCCAGGACCGCTCTTGCGATGCAGGACTACGAGCTCATTGCCGAAGGGCTTGTCTGCGACGGCGCACGCATCGCGGCCGTTGTCCGGCGGCGGGACGAGGTCGTCGCCATTGTCCGCCACCAGGGGGTGCCTGCGCCCGCCGAACAGCGCGCTCTGAGCCGCGCGCTGATGGCCTTCCTCACCGCGCGGCGTGTGTCCGAGGTCTACGCCCGCTTTGACGTCGTCTGGCTCGAGGACGGCCGTCCCATGCTACTTGCCGACGCGTTCCTCTTTGAGCCGCGCTGACAGCCCCGGCGCCTACTCCCACTCCCCGGCGGGTACCAGTCGCAGTGCACCTGTGTCAGGGTCGGGCTCAGCGGCGGCGGGTCGCGTCTTCACCGCTCGGCTGAACACCTGCGACGTCAGCGAGCCGAAGGAGACCGTGACCTTGGTGAACTCCTCGATGTTGAGATCGGTGAACCGCGTGTCCTCCGCGGGTATCATGTAGAGGAACCCCGTCACCGGCATCGGGGAGTGCGGTAGCAGCACCTGCACGTACGCGCGGCCGTGCAGCTCGTAGACCTTGCGCGAGGTGAGCACCGCCAGCAGCGCGACGTTGGCGAACCTCACCAGCACTATCTCCCCGAACTTCGTCAGGCCCCCCTCCGTCACGCGCCCTTGCTGACGGATCACGTTCACGACCTGCTCGACGGCGCCGTACACCCTGTCCACGATCGGGAACCGGCTGAAGATGGCCTTCAGGATGACAGTTATGAAGTTGCGCGCCCGACGGCTGGTCAGGTATCCGAGGCCGGTGATGGCCGCGATGACGAGCAAGTACGCGCTGCCCAGTATGAGTAGCCCGGGGATGCCCACATGCTCCGTGATGGCGGTGGCTATTCGGGAGTCTGGGCCGAACAGTAGCACGAGCCTGGTGGCGACCGCGCCGATCAGCCAGACCGTTACCGCCGCCGGCAGGAGCACCAGAAGCCCGGAGACGAAGTAACGTAGGAGCTGACGCACCTTCTGCACGACGATCCTCCCGTGCGTGACTAGGGGTGCTCCATGTTACCACGGTGCCGCTGGCTGGTGACCTCCTTTCGGGCGCCTCATCACGGCTCGATGGTGCGTAGGACGGTGCCGTCGAGGCGGCGGAGCACGATCTCGAACGGGCGCTTGCCGCCGAGCGCGTGCGTCGCGCAGCCAAAGCACGGGTCGTACGCGCGGAACGCCATCTCGATCCGATTGAGCGTCCCTTCGCTCACCTCGCCGTTGCCCTTGATCAGGTCCTTCGCAGCCTTCTTGATGCTCATCGTGATCGGCGCGTAGTTGTTCGTCGTACCGACGATGAGGTTCGCCTCCCGGACGATGCCCTTCTCATCAGTCTTGTAGTGGTGGTACAGAATCCCCCGTGGCGCCTCTACGCAACCGACGCCCTCCGTCGGCGTCTCAGTCGGCACGATCCGGATGTTGGGGTCCGTGATCTCCGGGTCCTGCGCAAGCTCCAGCATCCGCTCCGCCGAGTACTGCAGCTCCACTGCCCGCGCCCAATGATACGCCAGTGTGTGGTTTGACGGCCTGCCCCCCAGCGTCGCGAACATCTCCTCGTAGGCCTCGTGCGCGCGCGGCGTCGCCATACCGTCCGCCGCGTTCAGCCGAGCGAGGGGCGCCGCCCTGTACACCCCGCTCTCCTTGCCCTCTTCGAACCCCTTCCACCCGATCTTCTTCAGGTACGGGTACTTGAGATAGGTCCACGGCTCAACGTGTTCCGCGATGTGGTTGAGGTAGTCCGACGGCGGGAAACGGTCCACTTCCTTGCCGTCCTGGTCCACCACGCGGACAACTCCGTCGTAGAAGTTCGGGCGGTTCTTCTCATCCACCAAGCCCATGTTGTACGTCCGCTGCGTGAACGTCTCGCTGAGGATCAAGTCCACGTACGCCTGGTTGGCGAGCACGATGTCCCGGACCACCTGCAGGGTGAAGGCACCGAACTCTACGAAGTCCTTCGCCACCTCCTCGACTCCGGCGCGCTCCTCCTCGCTTAGGCCGCGCGAGACGCCGCCCGGAAGCGAGGTCACCTGATGGATCGGACGACCCCCGAGCATCTGTATGATCTCCTGGGCTTTGCGCCGGGTGCCGATCACTCGCTTCCCGGCGTCCAAGCCGACCTTGCCGATCAGCCCAAGGATATTCCGCTCGGCCACCGGCGCGTCGGGGCCGACCACGAAGTCCGGGGCGCCCAGTATGTAGAAGTGCACCGTGTGGTCCGCGACGTAGAAGGTCGAGTAGAGCAGCTCCCGCAGCTTCTTCGCCACCGACGGGGGGTCCACGTGATACACTGCGTCCGCGGCCTTGGCGGACGCCATGTGATGCGCCTCGGGACACACCCCGCAGATGCGTGTCGTGATCCGCGCAAGCTCCTCCACCGGACGACCCTGCGCGAACTTCTCAAAGCCCCGTAGCTCCGGGATCTGAAAGTACGTCTCGGCCACCGTGCCGTCGTCGTTCAGGAAGATGTCGATCTTCCCGTGGCCCTCGAGCCTTGTGATGGGGTCGATCGTGATCCTGTTCAAGGTGTCAGCCTCCTGAGCGCGGACGACGCGAGACCGAACCGGTATAGCGTGCCGATCGGGTCCGCGATCTGACCGATGATCCCTTCGATGTCCTCCGGGTCCGATGAGTCGATCACCGAACTCAGCGCCGACATCATCTTCGCTCCCTGATCCTCCACATTGGGTGCCGGACCGTAGCAGCCCCGGCACGGCATGTTCGCGTTCGGACACAGCGACTCGCAACCGGAGCGCGTCGCCGGGCCCAGACACACCATCCCCTGGTCCAGAAGGCACTCTTCCGGATCGGGGATGAACTCCACCGGCCGCCGGAACCCCGTGAGTTTCTTCTCCTTACGCTCGCGCGGGCACTCGTCGCACACCGTCTTCGTGCCGGCGCCGACCACCGAGCCCTTCGGCGGGAGCGCCGCCCCCGACATGATCAGCTCGAGGACCTCAATGATCCGAGCGGCCTTGGGTGGACAGCCGGGGATGTAGTAGTCCACATCCACGACCGCGTCGAGGGGGCGCAGTCTGTCGAAAAACGCCGGTATGTGGATCTCACCTTCCGGCACCTCGTATGTCGGCTGCGGGCGGAAGCCGCTCGGGTTCTGCGTCGACGGCGACCCCCCGTAGACGTAGTCAAGCACCGACTTCGCCGTGTACTGGTTGGCGAGGCCCGGGATGCCGCCCTCGTGCGCACACGAACCGAACGCCACCAGCGCCTTCGACTTCCGACGCAGAAGCTCGGCGATGTGCTTGTTCTCCTCGTTGCGGATGCCGCCGTTGAACAGGCACAGGTCGATGAAGCCGTCCTCCATCGCCTCGACGTCCTTGTACTTCGCGTCGATCGCGACCGGCCAGAACACGATCTCGAAGAAAGCCGCCACATCCAACAGGCGCTCCTGGATGTCGAGCACCCCGATCTCACAACCTCCGCACGCCGCCGCCCAGTACATCGCGAACTTAGGCTTTCCGTTCTCGCCCATACAGGCGTACCTCCCTATGCCACCTCACGCACGCGCCCAAGTGGACCCATCGCGCGGATCTGCTCAGTGAACTCTCTCACCACAGAGGCGAACCGGTCGCCCTCCGATGCCGAGACCCACTCCAGATGCACCCGGCCCGGATCGATACCATACTGCCTAAGCACCGCCTTCACCATCGGCACCCGGCGCATCGTCTTGTGGTTGCCCTCCTGGTAGTGGCAATCACCGGGATGGCAGCCAAGAATCAGCACCCCGTCAGCGCCGTCGCCCAGCGCCTTCAGCACCATCGCCGGATCGACTCGACCCGAGCACAACACTTTGATCGGGATCATGTTTGGCGGGTACTTGAGCCTGCTCGTCCCCGCCAGGTCGGCTCCCGTGTAGCTGCACCACCTGCACAGAAAACCGATGATCACCGGCTCGTATGTCTCTGTGCTCATCTGCTCGTTCTCCCTCGTTTGTTCCCTCTCCCCTCGCTGAGGGGAGAGGGAGTCAGGTCGCATTGCCATGCGCCCCTACATCGCCCGCGCCAGCGCGCCCTCGAGTTCGGCGCTGATCTGCGCGTCCGTGTACCCAAGCTGCTGCGCGGCGCCGGCCGGGCAGGCCGCGACGCACGTCCCGCAACCTTTGCACAGCGCGTCCTCGACCACCGCGACCTTCTTCTCCTCGTCGAAAGTGATCGCCGTGTACGGGCACATCAGGATGCACGTCTTGCAGCCGCCGCAGAGCTGCTCGTCGATCTCCGCCGTCACCGGCTCGATCGAGAACACGCCCCTGTCGACAAGCGACAGGATGTTCGCCGCCGCCCCCGCCCCCTGCGCCACGCTGTCAGGGATGTCCTTGGGGAACGTGCACGCACCCGCAACGTACACCCCGTCCGCGGCCGTCTGCACCGGGGCGAGCTTCGGGTGGCGCTCCATGAACCACCCCTCGGTGCCACACCCTATGCCGAGCATGTGGGCGACCGCCTTGGCATCGGCCTGGGCCTGGAGGGCGGGGCTCAGAATGACCATGTCGACGGGTATGCGGCGCGCGCGACCGAGCAGCGTATCCTCGGCCTGGACGATGAGCTTGCCCTCCTCGGCGGGCGTTTGCGCCCAGTCGATCACCTCGGCAGCCTTGCCTCGCACGAAGCGCACGTCCTCCTTCAGCATCCGCTTGTAGAACTCCTCATAGCCCTTGCCGGCCGCGCGGATGTCAATGTAGAACTCGTAGACCTCGGCGCCCGTCTTCTCGCGAACGAGGTGCGCGAACTTCATGGAGTACATGCAGCAGACGCGCGAGCAGTAGACCTGGTGGTTCTCGTCGCGGCTGCCGATGCAGTGCAGGATGGCAACCGACTCGGGTGGCATTCCGTCGGCTTTGAGGATCTTGCCGCCGGTCGGCCCGCTGGCGTGGCAGAGGAGCTCGAACTCGAGCCCGGTGATGACGTTATCGTACGTCCCATAGCCGTACTGGAGCAAAGGCGAC
>Ga0315280_10001205_pt1 | contig 45299 bp, 37 predicted proteins | sample YL17G06_40_MG_FD_203697 | JGI IMG/M metagenome (GOLD analysis project Ga0315280, IMG submission 203697) | Sediment microbial communities from Yellowstone Lake, YNP, Wyoming, USA - YL17G06_40 | ecosystem: Environmental > Aquatic > Freshwater > Lake > Sediment | place: USA: Wyoming | collected... | reverse complement strand
AGCCGGTAGGAGACCCGCTCGTTTTCCGCAACGCTTACGTAAAGGTCAACGAGCAAGGCCAGCACATCATCCCGCCCGGCCGCAACCTGGGCAGCACGCCCTACAACGTGACCTGGAACCTGGAGGTAAACCACGAAATCCTGCCGCGCGTGGTCGCGCGGTTCAGCTACCTCACCAGCCGCACCTTCGATCAGTTCGTTGTCGATCCGCTCGTCATGCCAGCGAGCGAGCCGATCCTGCTGCTGACCAATACCGGCGGCAGCCGCTACCACGAATTGGAAACAACGCTCCGGGTGCGCGCCAGCGAACGCGCCGATCTGAATTTCTCCTACGTCTACAGCCTGGCGCGCGGCGACCTCAACACGCTGACCTCCATTTACGTCCCCTTCGAGCTGCCGGTTATCCGGCCGGACGTCTACGCCGACCTGCCCTCGAACATTCCTCATCGCGTGGTCACCTGGGGCCGCTTTCGCATTCCCTGGCAAATTACCGCCAGCCCCCTGCTCGACGTCCACTCAGGATTTCCTTACTCGGCCGTGGACGTGCTCCAGAACTACGTCGGCGCACCCAACAGCCGGCGGTTTCCGACTTTTCTTTCCGTCGATCTGCAGTTGACCAAAGACTTTCAGTTGCCCCTCGCCGGCTGGCTCAAGAAACACAAGTTTCGCGGCTCGCTGCGCATCTACAACCTCACCAATCACTCCAATCCCCGCGACGTGCTCGCCAACGTCGCCTCACCAAACTTCGGCCAATACCTCGGTTTCCAGCACCGGCTCTTCGACGCGGGCTTTGACATCATTTACTGAAGCGGACCGCTGACGTTCCAAAATAGTCTCGGAGAGGGAAACCCAGCGTCGTCGCCGCACCGAACGCCTAGTATCGCGGAACCGAAAGAAGTGAAACATCCGATGGCATGTCATTCTGAGCCCGTTCGCTGCGGTCAGGGTAAACTCCGCGAAGAATCTGCTTTTCTCTAATCATCCGGAACAACTGCAGATGCTTCGCTTCGCTCAGCATGACAGCGAGGCCCGGCCATGTGCCACCTATTTCTTAAACGAGACACTGGGTTGCAGAGGACTTCCTCAACAGGCCGAGGAATGAAATTTGCCCGAGAGTTCGTTATGCTTAGAGGTTGTGATGGGCCAATCCGGTCCGGATCTCGCCAGCGGTGGCACGGGATGGAGCTTCTTGCGATCCCGGGCCGTCGGGCAGGCGCTTCGTCTCCTTGTGGTGCTAGCGGCCATTGCCGCGATCACCCTCCTCGGCACACGCCTCGTCCCGGTGAACGCCACGACCGTCGGTTTTGTCTATCTCCTCGCCATTCTGGCGATCGCCACCGGCTGGGGCTTCCTCGAAGCCGCCACGGCCTCGGTCGCCGCATCCCTCTGCCTTAACTTCTTCTTTCTGCCGCCCGTGGGCGCGTTCACGATCGCCGAGCCCGAGAACTGGGTGGCGTTCCTTTCTTTCCTCCTGACCTCCATCACCGTCAGCCGGCTCTCCACGCGCGCCAAGCAGCGGGCGCAGGAGGCGCTGGAACGGCAGCGCGAGATGGAGAGACTCTACGCCGTGAGCCGTGCCATCCTGCTCATCGATCCCAGCCAGGAGGTCGGCAAGCAGATGGCGAACCACATCGCGCGGGTATTTGACTTACGTGCCGTGGCGTTGCTCGACCGGCTGACGCAGGAAATCATTCGTGCCGGTCCTGAAGACCTGCCCGAAATTGATGACCGGTTGCGCGAGGCGGCGCTGCAGGGAACCTCTTTCCAGGACCCCGTGCAGCAAACCACGCTGACGGCGATCCGCCTCGGCGGCGAGCCCATCGGCAGCCTGGCCATCTGCGGGACGCTCCTCTCCGACGCCGCCATGCAGGCGCTGTCCAATTTGGTCGCGATCGGACTGGAGAAGGTCCGCGCGCAGGAGGCTGCCAGCCGGGCCGAAGCCGCGCGCCAGAGTGAAGAGTTGAAGTCCACCCTTCTGGATGCGATCGCCCACGACCTCAAGACGCCGCTGACCTCCATCCGGGCAGCCACCACCGCTCTGCTGTCGGGATCGGTCGCCAAGCCTGAGGAACAGAGAGAGTTGCTCACCGTCGTCGATGAGGAAGCGAATCGCCTAGCAAGACTCGTCACCGACGCCATCCAGACGGCGCGCATCGAGGCCGGCCGCGTCCGCCTCAACAAGGGACGGCAGTCTATCCTCCCGCTGATCTGCTCCGTCCTGGAAGAAATGCGGTCCGCAAGCGAAGGCCGGTCGCTCACCGTGAAGGCGGCGGAGCGACTGCCGGTCGTCGCTGTGGACCCTGACCTCCTCAAGCTCGCACTCCGGCAGCTCCTTGACAACGCGCTCAAGTATTCGCCTCCCGCATCGCCGGTGGAAGTCAGCGTCGAGACGACGCAGCACGATCTGGTGATCAGTGTTAGCGACCGCGGACCGGGAATCCCCCCGCACGAACAGCCCCGCATCTTTGAAAAGTTCTATCGCCTCAAGACGGACCGCAACCGCATCCCCGGAACAGGAGTAGGATTGGCCATCGCCCGGGAAATTGTGGAAGCCCATCAGGGCTCCATGACGGTGGCGGGCCGGCCGGGCGGCGGCTCGGTGTTCGCGCTCGCCCTTCCCCTGGGATCCGAGAAGGTCACACCATGAGCGCCGGCCGCATCCTGGTCGTCGACGACGAACCGCAGATCCGGCGCGTCATGCGAACGACGCTGGCCGCGCATGGGTACGAGGTCGCCGACGCGCGCAGCGGCGAACAGGCTTTGGAAGAGATCCGGGCCGGGAAGTATGATCTGGTTCTGCTTGACGTCAACATGCCCGGGATGGGCGGGGTGGAAGCTTGCCGCGCCATCCGGCGCGATTCCGATGCCGCCATCATCATGTTGACCGTGCGCAACACCGAGGAAGATAAAGTCGAAGCCCTGGACGCGGGCGCGGATGACTATGTGACCAAACCGTTCAGCACGCCCGAACTGCTCGCCCGGATTCGCGCCGCCCTGCGCCGCGCCCCCGCCTCAGACTCGCTGCCCCCGCGCATCATTCTGGGGAAAGCCGAGATTGATTTCGAGTCCCGCCAGGTCAAGCGCCCGGGGCGCGCATTGCGTTTGACCCCGAAGGAATTCGACCTGCTGCGCTACTTGGCAACCCGCCCGAACAAGGCGGTCACGCACCGCGAACTGCTGCAGGCGGTGTGGGGCCCCGACTACGGTGAAGAGCTGGAATACCTCCGGGTATTCATCAACCAACTCCGCAAAAAGATCGAGCCCGACCCCTCCAACCCCAGGTATTTGCTGACCGAACCCTGGGTCGGCTACCGGTTCTGCCTTCCTGAATAAACCTTACGAAATCCTGAGCACTTCTTTATGCCTTCTTTATGTTGGCGCGCCTATCTTCAAGGTGTAGAGAAGGTGACACCGATGGACGAGAACCAATCCGCGGAGTGTCGGTCTCAAGCCGTGCTTAGGATAAAGGCCGAGATTGCCGACGCTCGGCTCGCGAGTGGCGGCGGCACGCATCTGCAAGTGAACGTCCTTTACACGACCCCTTCCCGAACCCGTGCGGCACTCACGATCGCTTCACGACTGGGTGCGGATCTGCGCGCCTGTCCAGAAGTTCTCAGGGTGTACGCCGTCCCGTACTCTTTACCACTCGAGAAGCCGGCCGTTCCCATCGGATTCCTCGAGGAACAGATCCGTGCTCTGGCGCGCCAGTCTCCAACGGAGATTACGGCGCGGATCATCCTCTGCCGGGAGCCCCGAGCGATTCTCCGCCAGGTCTTGCCGCCGCATTCGCTGATCGTCATTGGCGGCCAGAAGCGCTGGTGGCCTACGAGAGAACAACGCTTGGCATCGGCGCTGCGGAAAGACGGGCACGAAGTGATCTTTGTGGATCAAGAGTGAGGCGCCATGCTGGACTTACTTTACGTTTTCATTGCAGCGCTATTCTTTGTAGGTTGCTGGGCCTTTACCAAGGCCTGTGAGCGCCTGTAAGGAGATATTCCATGGACTACATCATTGCGGGTGTGGTTTCGCTGTTCCTATTTGGCTATTTGGTGTACGCGCTCCTGCGCCGCGAACGCTTTTGAGGAGGAGTCATGACCTTCGCTGGGGTTTTGTATATTGTGATGTTCTTTCTGCTCTTATTGACCCTCACTAAGCCGCTCGGCCTCTTCATGGCGCACCTGTTCGAGGGCAAGCGCACCTTCCTGCATCCCCTGTTGCGCCCCTTGGAACGGCTCATTTACCGCCTGAGCGGCATTCGCGAAGAAAGTGAGCAGCGCTGGACCCAGTATGCGGCGTCTGTCATCGCTTTCAGCCTGGTCGGCTTCCTGTTTGTGTACGTCATTCAGCGCCTCCAGGGTTTCCTGCTTCTTAATCCGATGGGATTCAGCACAGGCCATGCTCCTGGCAACGCCAGCGCGATGACGCCGGATCTCGCCTTCAACACCGCCGTCAGCTTTATGACCAACACCAACTGGCAGGCCTACGGCGGCGAGACGACGCTCAGCTACTTTGTGCAAATGGCAGCGTTGACCGTGCAGAATTTCGTTTCCGCCGCAGCGGGTATTGCAGTGGCGATTGCGCTCATTCGTGGTTTCGCCCGCCGACAGGCGAACAGCATCGGGAACTTCTGGGTCGACTTGACGCGGGCCACCGTGTATGTGCTCCTGCCGCTGGCGTTGGTGTTCGCACTTTTTCTCTGCTTTCGGGGCGTCCCTCAAACCTTGAAGCCCTACCAGAAGGCGACCACGGTGGAAGGGGCCACCCAAACGATTGCGGTCGGCCCAGTAGCTTCCCAGGAAGCCATCAAGATGCTGGGCACCAATGGCGGCGGCTTCTTCAACACCAACTCGTCACACCCGTTTGAGAACCCGACGCCGCTCAGCAATTTCATGGAGATCCTCGCCATCCTCGTCATCTCTTCGGGGCTCACCTATACGTTCGGCAAAATGGTCGGGGACACGCGTCAAGGCTGGGCGCTGTTTGCCGCCATGGCTGTCCTGTTCTTTGCGGGTGTCTTTGTCTGCTATCCCGCCGAGCAGGCGGGAAATCCGATGCTTGCCCGTTTAGGCGTGGAGACCACGGCCACTCGAACACAGCCCGGCGGCAACATGGAGGGTAAGGAAGTCCGCTTTGGCATTGCGAGCTCAGCCCTGTGGGCCACAGCGACCACCGACGCAAGCAACGGAAGCGTGAACAGCCTGCACGACAGCTACACTCCGCTTGGCGGCCTCATTCCGATGTTTAACTTGCAGACTGACGAGGTCATTTTCGGCGGAGTGGGGTCCGGCTTGTACGGCATTCTGTTGTACGCCATGGTCGGAGTTTTTATTGCAGGACTCATGGTGGGCAGAACGCCCGAGTATCTGGGAAAGAAAATCGAGCAGAAGGAAGTCAAGATGGCCATGGTGGCAATCATTGCGACGGCCTTCGTCATCCTTATGTTCACGGCGATGAGCACGGTTGCTCAGTTCGCAAAGAACGGCTACTGGAACTCTCCCGGGCCGGCCATCGCCAATCTCAACAACTCTGGCCCGCATGGTTTCAGTGAGATCTTGTACGCGTATTCGAGTGGGGCCGAAAACAATGGCAGTGCCTTTGCGGGGATCAACGTCAACACGCCATGGTACAACCTGACCCTCGGTCTGGCCATGCTGATTGGGCGTTTCGGGTTCATTTTGCCGGTCCTGGCCATCGCCGGCAGCCTGGCCGCCAAAAAGAAAGTGCCCACGACCAGTGGCACACTCCCGACTCACGGGCCGCTTTTTGTAGGCCTCTTGGTGGGGGTCATCATTGTCATCGGCGCTCTGACGTTCTTCCCCGCCCTGGCCCTGGGTCCGCTGGTTGAGCATTTGGTTATGCATGAGGGGAAACTGCTCTCCTCGCTGATGTTTTCTTTCTGGAGCTAATCAATGGCAACGACGATTGTCACTCCTCCGCCGATTGACGATTTGACGACACTCATTCCGAAGAAACTGGTCCGGGCGCGTGCTTTGTTCGATACGGAGCTGGTCGGGCGCGCCGTAAAGGACTCGTTCGCAAAGCTGAATCCTGTCACGCTGCTCAAGAACCCCGTGATTTTTGTGGTGGAAGTGGGCGCGGCGCTGACGACGGCTTTTCTGATTCGGGACGCGTTCGTCGGAGCCCACGGCTGGGGATTCCAGCTCCAGATAGCTCTGTGGCTCTGGTTCACGGTGATGTTCGCCAACTTTGCCGAGGCGATGGCGGAGGCCCGTGGCAAAGCGCAGGCCGACACCTTGCGCAAGACGAAAACGGACTCGATGGCCAAGCGAATCACCTCGCACAGCAAGCTCGAGTTCATTCCTGCTTCCAAGCTCCGGGTTGGGGACGTGGTCATCTGTGAGCCCAGTGACATCATTCCCGGCGATGGTGAGGTAATCGAGGGGATCGCGACCGTGGATGAGTCGGTCATCACCGGCGAGAGCGCACCGGTGATCCGCGAGTCGGGCGGAGACCGCAGCGCGGTGACGGGTGGAACGAAGGTGTTGTCGGACCAGATCAAGATCCGCATCACCTCGAATCCCGGTGAGACGTTTCTGGACCGGATGATTGCGCTGGTGGAAGGCGCCGAGCGCCAGAAGACGCCGAACGAGATCGCCCTCAATATTCTGATCGCCGGGATGACCCTCATCTTCCTGCTGGCGGTCGTCACTTTACAGCCGTTTGCGGTGTTTGCGGTCAACTCCGCTGGTGCGGGGACTGTGCCGAGCGTTGCGGTGTTTGTTTCGTTGTTGGTGTGCCTGATCCCGACCACCATCGGCGGCCTGCTCTCGGCCATCGGTATCGCCGGCATGGACCGCGTCATGCAACACAACGTCTTGGCCATGAGTGGGAAAGCGGTCGAAGCGTCAGGCGATGTCGATACTCTCTTACTGGACAAGACGGGCACCATTACGCTCGGCAACCGGCAGGCGGTGGAGTTTATCCCGGCCGAGGGTGTCTCGGAGTCGGAACTGGCCGATGCGGCTCAGCTCTCCAGCCTGGCGGATGAGACTCCCGAAGGGCGATCGATTGTGGTGCTGGCCAAACAGAAATACAGCCTGCGTGGACGGGAGGTCTCTGAACATGAAGCGCGGTTCATCCCTTTCACCGCCCATACGCGCATGAGCGGTGTCGATCTGGACGGGCGTCGACTGCGCAAAGGCGCCGGTGACGCGATCCTCCGGTTCGTTCAGGAGCAAGGCGGAAACGTTCCCGCCAGTTTCACCGCCATCGTCGATGGCATTGCCCGCACGGGGGGGACGCCGTTGGCGGTGGCTGACGGTCCTCGCTTGCTGGGGGTCGTGCACCTGAAAGATATCGTGAAGGGAGGCATCAAGGAACGCATGGCGCAACTGCGCGCCATGGGTATCCGCTCGGTGATGATTACCGGTGACAATCCGCTCACGGCTGCCGCCATAGCCAACGAGGCGGGGGTGGACGACTTCCTTGCCCAGGCCACCCCCAAGGACAAGATGGACTACATCAAGAAAGAGCAGACTCAAGGACGGCTGGTGGCGATGACCGGCGACGGCACGAACGACGCTCCCGCCCTGGCGCAAGCTGATGTCGGCGTGGCCATGAACACCGGCACCATGGCCGCCAAAGAGGCCGGCAACATGGTGGACCTGGACAGCAACCCGACCAAGCTCATCGAAGTCGTGGCCATCGGCAAACAATTGCTCATCACCCGTGGCGCGTTGACAACGTTTTCCATTACCAACGATGTGTCCAAATACTTCGCGATTATCCCGGCAATGTTCGTCACCACCTATCCGGCACTTGCAAAGCTCAACATCATGCACCTTCACAGCCCCGAGAGCGCCGTGCTGGCCGCCGTGATCTTCAATGCGGCGATTATCATCGCCTTGGTGCCATTGGCCTTGCGAGGGGTGCGATACAGGCCGCAAAGCGCCGCCGGGATGTTGCGCCGCAACCTCTGGATCTACGGATTGGGTGGATTCATTGCGCCCTTTCCCTGTATCTGGCTGATCGACCGCTTACTGGCGTTGCTGCACTTGGCCTAAGGAGATTTCCATGTGGCGACAGTTTGCCCCCGCATTTCGAATCACTCTCGCCTTCACGGTCCTGACCGGACTCCTCTACCCAGGGCTGGTGACCGGAGTTTGTCAGTTGCTCTTCCCCAGACAAGCCAACGGCAGTATCGTTGAGGTGAACGGCCAGGCAGTCGGTTCGTCTCTCATCGGCCAGAACTTCACGAAACCCGGATACTTCCACCCTCGACCTTCCGCCGCGGGTAGTGACGGATACGACGCGAGCGCTTCGGCTGGCTCCAATTACGGCCCGACCAATCAAAAGCTCAGCGACCGCATAAAGGCCTCGGTGGAGCAGTTCCGTAAAGAGAATCCTGACTACACAGGTCCGATCCCCTCCGACCTGGTCACCGCCTCGGCCAGTGGACTTGATCCGGACATCAGTGCAGCGTCAGCCGAGGCCCAGGCGCCTCGAATTGCCAAGGCTAGAGGCATCACGGTGGAGCAGGTGCAACAGCTCATCGCCAGGCACGCCAAGGGTCGCGATTTGGGCTTCTTGGGAGAACCCCGAGTAAACGTCCTCGCCCTCAATCTGGATTTAGACTGGCAGCTCCCGCGTCAGTGAAAACGGTTCCCACCTCCAACGTCTAGCCGCTCTGACGCAAGGTCAGAACACCGCCACGCTGGGACTCCTCTGGTGGTTTGGCGGCAAGCAAGGTTCCTGGTAGCCCCTGCGGATGGGGCCGACGACGGCCCCTCCGCCACCCATGCGGCCCTTCCCAATGTCTCGCTTCCTCTGTCATACTATCTTGCGAGCGCAGTCATCATGTCTGGCCAATTCACCCGCCCTGATCCAGATCGCCTTCTCCGCCAGGTCGAGGCCGAGGAAGAGCACCAACGGCGCGGCCGGCTGAAGGTCTTTCTCGGCTATGCCGGAGGCGTCGGCAAGTCTTTCCGGATGCTCGACGAAGGGCGCCGCCGGTGCCAGCGGGGAGAGGATGTCGTTGTGGGTGCAGTCCAGCCGAATCCTCCACCCGAAGTCGAAGCTCTGCTCCAGAGCATGGAAGTCATCCCGCTGAGGACGGTCGCCGGCATGCCGGTGATGGACGTGGAGGCGATCCTTCGTCGCCACCCGCAGGTTTGTCTGGTGGACAGCCTCGCGTACGACAACCCTCCGGGCAGCGTGAGCCCTCAGCGCTGGCAAGACGCCGAACAACTACTGGAAGCCGGCATCTCCGTGATTGCGACGGTCAATTTGCAGTACATCGAAGAGCAGCAGGAAAAGGTCGAGCGCATCACCGGGAAGCGCGTCGCGGAGGCGGTCCCCCAGAGCTTCTTAAGCACCGCCGATGAAATCGAAGTGGTCGATGCGCCGCCCGAAACGGCGCTGCAACGGTCGGGCGATGCCGCCCCATCCCGCGAAAGTCCCGGGAGTCGGCAACATCAGCTTTCGGAATTGCGAGAGATCGCGCTGCTTCTCGCTGCCGAGGTCGTCGACCACCAGCTCGAGGGTTACCTGCGGCGCCAGGGCATCGAACAGCTCTGGGGCGTCCATGAGCGCATCCTCGTGTGGATTACGCCGCACCTGAACGTAACTGCGGCAGTTGACATGGTCGCGAGCGGCCGGCGCAATGCCGAGCGGTTCCATGGGGAGTTCTATGTGGCGTACCTCGATCAGCCGGACCTTACCCCGGCCGAGAGGGCGGTGCTGGAGGAGATTCGCGGTTACGCGCGCGACGCCGGGGCCCACGTCGAGGGCCTCGATGGCGAAGACGAGGTCGACGCCCTCATGGACTTTGCTCGGACGCACGGCATCACCCAGATCTTCGCCGGACACACCACGCACGAAGGGCTATGGGAGCAGGTGCTCGGTAGCTCCCTCGACCGCCTGATCCGGGCAGCCGAGGGCATTGATGTGCGGGTGTTCCCACAATCACAGAGATTATGACGGAGCAGAGTTCTCGCGGACGTCTCAAAATATACCTCGGATATGCCGCGGGGGTGGGCAAGACGTTCATGATGCTGGACGACGCCCATAAGGTGAAGCGACAGGGCGTCGACGTCGTCATCGGCTACTTTGAACCCCACGGGCGTCAGGACACCATCACCAAGGCCGAGGGGCTCGAGGCCGTGCCGCGACGCAAAGTGCCCTACCGGGGAGCCGCGTTCGAAGAGATGGACACGCCTGCGGTGCTGCGCCGGCATCCCCAGGTTTGTCTGGTGGATGAGCTCGCCCATACGAATGTGCCGGGTTCCGAGCGCACTAAGCGATGGGAAGACGTGCAGGTTCTGCTGGACGCGGGGATCGACGTCGTGACGACCCTGAACGTGCAACACCTCGAGAGCCTCAACGATCAAGTGAGGGATTTTTCCGGCGTCCGCGTGCGCGAGACTCTTCCCGACTGGGTCGTCAAGCAGGCCGACGAGGTGGTCATGGTCGATCTGCCGCCAGAGGCGCTGTTGAACCGGCTGAGGCGGGGCGCGGTCTATTCCTCGGAGAAGGCGAGTCAGGCCCTGCAAAACTTCTTTCAGGAGTCTACACTCGTCGCTTTGCGGGAACTCACCCTCCGCCAGGCTGCGCACGAGGTGGATTCTCGACAGGCGGCACAGGAAAGGACCGAGAGCTCGCCTCCGGTTCCCGTGGCCCAGGGCACGCTGCCCTCCCTCTCCGCCAGCGAGAAGCCTGACCGAATCCTCATCCACGTCACCGCTGATCCCGCCACCGCGGCCCTGGTCCGACGCGGGAGGCGGGTTGCGGATTTCCTCAGGGCCGAGTGCTTTGCGGTCTTTATCAGCGAGGACCCGGACTTGCGCGGCTTGCCGCTCGCCGCGGGAGAGGCAGTGGAGAGACACTTGAACTTCGCACGTAACCTGCGCATCGAGACCCGGCTTCTGCAAGGCAAGGAAGTCGCCAGCACCCTGGTCGATTTTGCCCGCCTGCACGGCATCACCCAAATCTTCCTGTTGCGTCCACCTCGCGCGAGTTGGTCCAGGATTATCGGCCGAAATCTTGTTCAGCAGGTCGTCCGCCTGGCTCGAGACATGCAAGTCACGATTGTTACTGAGCACCGCCGCTACGGGATGCGCGACCAAATCCCCAACAAAATGCCGCAACACTTTCGACCAATCCGCGACCGGCGCACACCGCAGGCGTGAGAAGCCCGGCGCCATGCCGGACGCAGGCCTACGATCCGTGAGGTGAGACGGTGGGGGTGGTAAGGCTCACCCAACCCTTGGCTTCGCGGCAGCTCTCGGCGGAAGTCATCAACGAGCTGAGCAGGAGGTCGAGCGTATCGAGCAGGCGCGTGTTGCCGTTCAGAATCATGTAGTTCGCCATGCGGAGCAACTGCAACTGGCGCGGCGTATAGTTTTCTGTTCCTGGCTTCAGGCCGCGTGGGCGACGGCTGCGCATCAGGTCCATAATGCAACTGCCCGACATCGTGACCACGCACTGATGGAGAGAGGAAGCGGCGGAGCCTTCGCGGAAGAGTTCGGCGAGCGGCACACCCAGGGCGTCGGCGATTTTGCGTAGGGTCTTGGGGCGCGGCTCGAGCCGCCGGTTCTCGATGCGCGACAGATACGAACTCGCAATCCCGGAGCGGCGGCTCAATTCACTCTGGCTGATGTTCTTCTGCGTTCGCGCCTGAAGGATGCGGGTGCCGAGGTTCATGGGGCCCTCCGGCCTTTGCATTTCTGGCCCAATCTTAACACATCTGTAAAAAAATGGCCCGCCTTCCGTCAGGTCCTTGACATCTCTGTAAAGCGCGCTAAGGTGATATCGGTATAAGGAGACGGGGCCTTTTAGAAGTCTGCGGTGGAATCCTGCTTGTTGCTGAGCAGCGGCACTTCTAGAGGGGCGTCAAGACGCAGTCATTCGGGGCCCCGGGTGCGCCAAGGAAAGGGTGCGGAGCCGCACGAGGCGGCGCGTAATTCCCGTGAAGCGCGGGCGCAAGCCGCTTGTGAGAAGGTTCCGAAGCCTGGCGGCAGGATTCCCCGCTAAGAGTTTTGGTAGCCGGGGAGAGTGTGCTCCCCCAGGAGGTGAGAAGGCGGGACCGCCGCCTGACAACAACCCGCTACCCACAAGCCCACCGACCCGTCCGGGACCTTTTACACACCCCAATCCTGCCTCATAAGCCCTGAGCCGGACGGGTCTGCCTTTCTCTTCAACCGGGACGACCTGGAGCGCAAGCCCCGGGTCGTCCACCTTCACCTTCCAGCCCTGTGAGCCTCGAGCGGTCGCCCTCTGCCGACGTGCTACAATGCCGCCCGCGCACGAGATGAACCGCGAAAGCTCTCTCATCCCGGTTTCCGAACGGCCGGCCGAACCGCGCCTGGCGATGCATCTGCGGTACTTCACACTGCTGCGCAGCAACCGCGACTTCCGATTCCTGTGGATGGCGCAACTCGTGAGCGAGCTGGGCGACTGGTTCTATAGCCTGGCGATTTACGACCTGTTGCTCGACATGACGGGCAGCGGGCAGGCCGTGAGCTATGCGATCATCATTCAACTGCTGCCCTGGTTTTTCATGACCCCGGTGGCGGGGTTTCTCGCCGACCGTTTTCCCCGCCGCCACCTGATGATCGTCGCGGACATCGTGCGCGGCGTTGTTGTCCTCGGCCTGCTGCTCGTCCGGACGACCGGCGAGATCTGGCTGGTCTATGCGCTGCTGGGTGTGGAGGTGATTTTCGCCTCGATTTTCGAGCCCGCGCGCAGCGCCCTTCTTCCCAACCTGACCAAGCCCGCGGAATTGCTTCCCGCCAACGCCCTCTCCTCGGCCACCTGGTCCTTCGCTTTGACCCTGGGCGCGGCCTTGGGCGGTGCGGTGACGGCGCTGCTCGGCCGCGACGTGGCGTTCGTGGTGAATTCCGTTTCGTTCTTTGCCTCGGCGGTCCTTCTCCAGCGCATCCGTGTGGCGGAGCACCATGCCGAAACATCCGGCAGGCATCCCGCGCACGCGCCTGAGCACCACTCGCTGCGCAGCGTGCGCGAAGGCGAAGAGTACTTGCGGCAGAATCCCAAGATCCTGGTTGTAGTGCTTGCCAAGACGGGACTGGGCTGCGTCGGCGGAATGCTCCTGCTGCTCGCCGTCTTCGGCGAGCGGATCTTCCCCATCACCGGCCAGGGGGCCCTCGCCATGGGGTTGCTTTACGCCGCGTGCGGGGCGGGAGCCGGCATCGGGCCGATGATCGGCGACCACCTCACGCGCGGCATCGAGAGCCGGATGTGGCGGAGCATAAGTATCAGCTTCTTCATTATGGGCGCGTCGTACCTTCTCTTCAGCCGCGCACCGAATCTCCCGCTTGCCGCTCTGGCAGTCTTTGTCGGACACATGGGGGGAAGCAACATCTGGGTGATCTCGACCACGCTGCTTCAGTTGAACGTCTCCGACCGTTTCCGCGGCCGTGTCTTTGCCGTGGACTTCGGCCTTAACATGCTCGTAGCGGCCGTGTCGAATTACCTGGTGGGCGTGGGACTCGATCACTGGGGCCTGAGCGCGCGCGAGCTCGCGGCAGGACTGGGTGGGATGCTGCTCATTCCCGCTCTCCTCTGGCTGCCCGCGCAGGCGAAGTGGGGGAAGGAATTGAGCGATCGGGTGATTGAGTGATTTCGGCAGCGACTTCCCGGCCCCCATGGGATGAAATGGTGCTGGCAGCGTGGCAGGCGTTCACTCAATCACTCAATCGCCAAATCACTCAATCGTTGAATGACCCGATGATTCGATTCACCGTCGATCGCATGCTGGGGCGGCTGGCGCGAATGCTGCGCCTGCTCGGCTACGATACCGAGTACTCGCCTCAGATGACGACGGCACACCTCCAGGAGGCGGCCCGGCAGGGTCAGCGCATTGTCCTCACGCGCGGTCATGCCGAAAAACGCTTCCCGGGCCTCGCCAACGTCTTCTGTGTGAGAAGCGAGCGCGCTCCCGAACAACTGCGCGAGGTTGTGACTCAATTCAAGCTGGACGTGCGCTCAGGCCTGTGGACGCGCTGCACATTATGCAACGCCACGATCGAGAGGGTGGAAAAGGCAAAGGTGTCGGACCAAGTGCCTCCGAAGGTTGCGGAAGTGTACGAGGATTTCTACCGTTGCGCCGGCTGCGGGCACATCTACTGGCAGGGCTCGCACGTGGAGCGGATTCTCAAAAACCTCGCCACGCTCCTGGATGTGGAGCCCTAGGGGCGGTTCGCAAACCGCCCCTGCGGTTAGTTCACCTTCAGCGTGACGGTGGTGGAGTTGGTCAGGCTGGCCGGCGTCGAGCTCGGCGCGTTCGTGTAGGTGCCCGTCACCATCAGCGCGTACGTCCCCGCCGGCGTCCCGCCCGACGTGAAGTTCATCGACCCCCCTCCGCCCCCGCACGCCGCCCACCCGAGCAGCATCAGCAACGCCGCCAGCACGACGAGCACCCGCCGACGACGCATCGCCAGCGTCGCCAACGTTCCCAGCGCCAGCAGGGCCAGGAAGAACAGACCCCGCTGCCCGGCGTGCGGCGGCCAGCCGAACGGCGTGCCCGGAGCCGAAGCCCGCCCCGTCGTCGTCACCGTCAGTTGCACCGAGGCCAGGCTCACTCCATCCAGCGTGACGGAGGCCGGCGTCACCGTGCACGTCGCCCCGCGCGGCGCTCCGCTGCAAGCCAGGGACACGGTCCCCGCCAGACCGTTGACGGGTCTGATCGCCAGCGCGTAGCTGGCGGTCTCGCCCGCCGCGACACTCACCGCATCCGGCGCGCTCGTGAAGGCAAAGTCCGCCAGCAGCACCGTCACCGCCTCCGACGCCGTCCGGAACTCGCTCGTCGAGTTCACCACCACCCGTACCGAGGCGGCCCCCACCGCCCGCAGGTTGCTCACCTTCAGCGTGCTCGCGCCGCCCGGCGCAATCACCGTCGGATTCAGCGCGCACTGCGCCGGATTATCGGGCGTGCAGGTGAGGTTGATCGCCACCGGCGAGCAGCTCGGCTTGTGGTCCTTGATGTCGAAGTTCGCCGACTCCGTCCCGCGCAGCACCGTCGCCGTCCGCACCTGCGCCAGCAGCGCGCACGCCGGCGTGCCGTTCCCGGTCACGGCCACCGTGTGCGGACTCCCCGTGGCGTTCGAGGTGATCGTCAGCACCCCGTTCGCCGTCCCCGCCACCGTCGGGGTGAAGCCCACATTCACCACGCAACTCTGCCCCGGCGCCACCGGGCTGCCGCAGGTGTTCGTCTGCGAGAACGGCGCCGTGATATTCACGCTCGAAACCACCAGGTCCGTTGTCCCCGCGTTGGTGATCGTCACCGCCTGTGTCGCGGAGCTCACATTCAGCGGGGTGTCCGGGAAGTTCACACTCGCCGGTGAGATCGTGACGGCTGGGGCAGGGGGAGTGGGCTGTAACAGCACCGTAACCGTGGCTCGTCCACCGGCAGCGATGTCCATCCTGCCATCCCCGTTGAAGTCTCCCGTGACCACGCCAACCGGTCCCACACCCGTCGCAAATTCCACCTGGGTCTGAAACGTCCCATCACCATTGCCCAACAGGATGGAGACCGTGTTGGAATCGAGGTTAGTGAGGGTAAGGTCGAGCTTCCCGTCTCCATTGAAATCGCCCTCCGCAACTGTGTAAGGGAATTGGCTGGCGTCGTAGTCGACGCGCGGAGAGAAAGTCCCATCTCCGTTTCCGAGCAGGATGGAAACAGTTCCGGGGCGACCGCAGGGTGAACTATGGCCGCAACTGTTATCAACGGCCAGGTCCAGCTTGCCATCCCCGTTGAAGTCGGCCGTCGTCACCGAAAGGGGCGCCTGGTCGGTCGCATAGTCGACTTTGGGCTGGAAGGTGCCATCGCCGTTGCCCAGCAGAACGGATACTGTCGTTCCACTGAAGCCGCCAAAGTTGACTGCCGCCAAGTCGAGGTTGTTGTCCTGGTTGAAATCGCCCACGGTCGGCACGCGCGGTTCATCGCCGGTGCCGTAGTCGACATGCGTCTGAAACGTGCCGTCGCCATTGCCAAGGAGGACTGAGACTGTGCTGTCCGATGCGTTGCTGTTGGCCACGTCCAGCTTTCCGTCCCCATTGAAATCGCCCGCCACCAGCCAGTAGGCGCCGTTTCCGGTGCCAGAATAGACGGAGGACTGGAAGGTGCCATCACCGTTGCCAAGCAGAACGGATACCTGGTTGATGCCTAGGCCTGCCAGGTCGAGATTCCCGTCACCGTTGAAGTCGCGAGTAATCGGGGCACCCGGGCTGCTGGTGGCGTAATTGACGGGCCCTTGGAACGTGCCATCGCCGTTGCCCAACAAGACCGACATAGTGGTATTCGATCCGGTGGCGACGGCCAGGTCAAGCTTGCCGTCTCGATTGAAATCGCCCGCGGTCAGTGTTTCAGGACCTGTGCCCACGGAAAGATCTGATCGGCTGAAGGAGACTGAGGACGTGGGAAGGGTGACGTGGAAGAAGGCCACGTTGGAAGTGCCGCCGCCGGGCGCCGGATTCACGACCGCGACCGAAGCCGTGCCTGGCGCAGCGAGGTCGGATGCCGGGATGCTGGCGGTTAACCGCGTCCCGTTGACGAAAGTAGTCGTCCGGGAACTACCGTTCCATTTCACCACTGAGCTCGAGACGAAGCCCGTGCCGTTTACGGTGAGTGTGAATCCTCCCCCGCCCGGCACAGTGCTCGCCGGAACCAAGGGCTGGTTGATTAGGGGCACAGGATTCGGAGGCGGAGTGCCGGAGCCAGTTAAACCGACGGTCTGCGGGCTGCCCGGCGCGTCATCGGTGATCGTCAACGATCCGGCGCTCGCACCAACCCCACTGGGAGTGAACGTGACGTCGATGGTGCAGCTGGCGCCGATCGCCAGGGTCGCGGGGGATAGGGGGCAGTCGTGCGTCGCACCAAAATCCCCTGATGTTGTTATGGCGGAGATGGTCATCACGGCCGTCCCCGTGTTGGTCAAGGTGACGCTTTGCGGCGCGCTGGTCGTGCCCACCCACTGGCTGCCGAAGTCGAGATTGGGGACAGAGAAGCCCACGATGGGAACCGGAATGCCAGTGCCGGAAAGGCGGCGGAGGATGTGCGGGCTGAGGTAGGCGTCATCGGTGAAAGTGAGCGTGCCTGCAATGGATCCGGTGGTGCTCGGCGTAAGCGTGACGCCGATCGAGCAGCTCGACCCGGCCGCCACGCTCGAACCGCAGTTGTTCGAGGCCACCGCGAAGTCCCCGCTCGCCACAACACTCGTGATATTCAGCGTCGCGTCGCCGCGGTTCTCCAGGGTGACGAATTGCTCGGTGCTCGTCACACTCACGCCCACGCTGCCGAAGTTGAGGCTGGTGGGATTGAGATAAACGACGGGCAATGCCAAGGCCGAGAATTTCATCACCACGGCGTCCTCGCAGGTGAGGTCTATATTCAATCTGCACGAAGTCTGGAAGGCGCCGGGCGTCCACGGGAAGTCGGTAGAAGATGTTTTGCCTGCCACATAGGCGTTACCGCTCGAGTCCACGGCAATCCCGTAGCCGTAATCTAGATCACTGCCGCCCAGGTACGTGGAGTAGACGGGCAAACTCCCATCGGCGGTCATTTTGGTTACAAAAACGTCGGGAGCGGAGTTCAAGCTTCCGTACAGTGCAGAAGCCGTCGGGAAGTCCGACGAATAAGTGTAACCGGTAACATAGGCGCTGCCGCTCGAGTCCACGGCAATCCCAAACGGTGCGTCCCCGTTCGTTCGTCCCAAATACGTGGCGTAGCTCAGCACCGGGTCGATGACGAGAGGGCGGGTCTTGTCATAGGAAGATAGCTCGAAGCCGACTTGGTTCTCGGCCAGCAAAACATATCGACCGTCGATGGAACGCCGCTCAGTCCGGGGTCCGGGGTCCGAAGTCGGTTGATAGACGACAGGCTTGTCGAATCGCACCTCGCCGCCCTCGGTGGCGATCACCAGGTCGCCATTCGAGTCGATGCGCACACCGTCGGGATTCGGGATTCGGGGTTCGGGGTTCGGGGATTTTGGATTTTCGATTTTGGATTGGCGTCCGGCGAGTCTCGAGTTTCCAGTTTCGAGTTTCCAGTTTCGATCTGCAGAGCAATCGCGCGCGGGTCGGCCCCCGGCGCCACCACGAAGTCGTACTCCAGTTGCCGCTGATTGCCGTAATAGACCAGATCGATGCCGGGATAAACGCCCTCGTACTTCACTTTCCCGTAATTGGGCACATTGGTGCGCCACTTCCTCGGATCGTTGCCAATGAAGTGATTCGACTTGCCCGGCAGTTCGCTGAGTCCCACCACGCGCGCATTCGTGTTCGCTCCCGCGAGCTTCATGCGAGGGACCGACGGGGTTCGGGATTCGGGGCTGGGGTTTCGGGGACCGAGTTTCGAGTTTCCAGTTTCTAGTTTCCGGTTTCCGCTCGCTGACGGCTGACGGCGGACGGCTTGCGCAGCCGCAGAACCGCTTCCTCACCCGTCAAGAACGGCGCGTACCCGCGCCCGCGCGAGAGGAATTTGACCTGCTGGTCCGTCTGCCCCTGGTTCGCCTCAAAGGCAAGAGGGAGCTTTAGATAAGAAGCCGTCACCCCCGCCGGGACCAGAGGACTGCTCCGCCCGCGGCTTACCGCGGCCGGGGTCGGCTGCCCGTGGGCAAAATTCGGAGTAGGCCGCTCCTCGCCGTAGGAGGCCGCCGCAACTGCAAGCAGCCCACAGATTGCCAGCATAGATCCTCGAAGCGCGCGGCTCCGCACGACCTGCATTCCTCTAGATGACATGGGCGCCTCGGTCATCACAGTTTGAACGGACAAGTGCCTAGCAGTTTAAGGCTTAGTAGCACTCAGCACTCACACTGTCAAGGCGAAACACGAACGGGCCCGGGCATGCCGCGGAGCCCTTTCGGTCCGCCAGGTTTCCGCCCTTATCATAGCCTACTACTCAACATCGTCTTTTGTTTTGCGACGCAGAAGCATCGCCGCCCCTGCGACCCATACGCGCACATAGCGCTGTCTATGGTGACGCACCCTGTGGAATTGGACGCTCTGGTGATTCTCGCCCGCTCGACTTGACTTGTCCGGACGTCGGGAAGAGAATGCGCCCTCGGTTTGGTCTTTGGCTCAAACCCGGTGCCTTTCGAGGGTGCCCAGTGATGTATTAGTAGTTGCGTCTTCCGAGGAGGTCACAAAGGCGATGCGATACTTTCAACCCCTGTTCCTGGGACTGGTATTCATGTCCAGTTCCGTAGTCCCGTATCTTCAGGCCCAATCTTCCACGCCGCAGGCATACTCGCTGACCGAAGTCACCTACATGACAGAAGCTAGTATGTTCACCGGCCAGGCATCGAACCTCAAAGTCTATCGCAGCGGCTCTAAAGAACTCGTCGAGCTGACGATTCCCCCGTGGGCAGCCGAACCCAAGGGCGTTCATCAGCGTTACTTGTTCGACTTCCAAGCCCATAAAGCTTACATACAGGACTTCAGCCACAACGCGTGTGCCTGGAAGAACTACATCTCCGCCCGCGCGCCCATCAACTACGACCCGGTCACCGGTGGGGACATGACGCCGGCCCAACTCGCCGAGGCAAAGCAGCACGCGGTGCGGACGGAGGCCGTCAACGGGATCCCGGCCTGGATCACGGAGTCTGATACAAAAGGCAGCAAGTTCAGGATGTGGATCGCGCAGAAAGGGGATTTTGTCGTCAAGCTTGCGATCCCAGGTGACGACGGCAAGTATGGCACGATGATGGAAGTCAAGCGGGTGGATTTCAGCCCACCGACCGCTGCACTTTTTGTCCCACCCGCAAATTGCAGCACCCAAGCCCAGGGCGATTGGAGCGACACCACAATGAACGCCCACGCCGAGGCTAACATCACGGCGCAGGGGTCCGCGTCGGCCAACTTGGCGACGGGCGTGACCCACGGACAAGTCACGGCCACGCTTCAACAGGGCTCGCCCTCGGCCAGTTCGCAAAGCAGCTCGGCGCCCCAACGTGCGGGAGCCAATCGCATGGGGGCAACTTCCCCCCAGGCTACGAGCCGTGTGACCGGGGTGCGCCTGCACCTTGTCCCTGACCATTACGAGGGCCCGTGCCCAGGTCAGGTGCAATTGGTGGCGGATATCACCACCGATGGGCCGGGAACGGTGTGGTACAAATTCCTGGCCGGGGCGGTGAGCCGCTCACCCGAGGGAACGGTGAGTTTCGACGCTGCTGGCACGCAAACTGTCACGATTGATGGGACGTTCCGCATGACACCGCGCGTCCCAACGACTTCGCTCATAGCCATCATGGAAGATCAGGAGGGCAAACACGGGCCGCTAAACGTCAGCTCCGGTCCCGTGAATTACAACATAACCTGCACCGGGCAGTAGAGGAGCACCGTTGCGGCGCTCTTGCGGGAGGGCCATCAAGGCCCTCCCCTACGCGGAACGAAGGAGGATTCACGATGCCAATCCTGATGGCAATGCTGATTGCAGCTCTGGAGACCGGAACCCAACATCCCTATTTGGGTGCTTTTATAATGATCGTGATGGGCGCAGTGGCTTTCCTTGTCGGTTTCAAGCAATATCGCGAGTATCGGATTCTAGCCGACGCGCCGAGGGCTCGCGTTCGCAGCATCCCGATGGGACTTGTGCACCTGCAAGGCAAGGCGACCGGCGACCCGCTGACCAGCCCTCTGACGGGCGTGCGTTGTTTCTGCTTCATTGCGAACATTGAAGAAAAAGTGAAGACGAGAGCCAAGGACGGCGGAACGAAATGGGCATGGCAAACCGTTGCCGGCGACGACGACCTTAAGCAGTTCTACCTGGACGACGGTACGGGCCGCGTTCTGGTGAATCCTGTTGAGGCCGAGCAAGCTGATTTTGATACGCAGCGCACATTTTATTGTGAGATCGGGAAGGACGGCCATTTCAAATCGGTTCGTCCTACCCCGGGAATACCGGCTCCGACCGAGCAAGCCGTGTGGGCCTACATTCACGGAGCCCACAGTCGCAAGCTGCTGGACCGCGTCTTCGAGCTTGAAGGTGAAAGAGGGCGTATGATGAAGTCGGTAATGGAGTCCTCAATTAAGGTTTTGAACACCGTGCAGCAGATCGAGTCATTGGGCGCCGCTCTGCAAGGCTCCCCCGTTTCCGGGCTTAGGGGAGGACCGTATCGCGTGACCGAGCAATGTTTCCTCGCCGACAGTGACTGTGTCATCGTGGGCACGTGCGCTGAGAACCCGAACCCCAAAAGCGACGAGGATCGCAACATTATCCGCAAAGGAGAGAATGAAAAGACCTTTCTGATTTCCACGAAAGGCGACAGGAAGGTCGGGAGGAGCCTGCGCCTCCAGGCCCTCTTGCTGGTCGTCCTCGGCGCAGCCCTCATCATTGGAGGCGTCGCCATCGCGCTCCACTTCGCCGGAATGCTGTAATGTCGATACTACCGCGCGGGTTCGAAGCCTTGAATGCTCGATCAGCTCAACTGACAAAGGGTGACAACCGCGACGCTGGCGATTGATGGGTCAGCAACGGGCGTGCTAAACTGGCAAATTGCGTGGTAGCCCCGGAACAAAGCGGCTACATTGCGCTCAGGGTTCTTCAACATCTTGGGGGCCCGCTAGATCAAAGCCAGGCCGCTCCCGCCTCATTTGAAAGGCAAGATGAACCAACCGCACGGAGGACGACTTATCAATCGCCTGGCGACGGGCGAGCGCGCGGCGGAGTTCGCACGTGAAGCTCGCAGCCTGCCGGCCCTGCGCCTGAACCCTTTCGAGCTCTCCGACCTGGAGATGCTCGCCATCGGCGGCTTCAGCCCGCTCGAGGGTTTCATGACGCGCGCCGACTTCGCATCCGTGGTGCGCGCCATGCGCCTGGCGAACGGCTTGCCCTGGAGCCTGCCCATCACGCTGGCTGTTTCTTCGGACGTCGCCGCGAGCCTGCGCGGCAAGCCACGCGTGGCGCTCGCCGACGGCGCAGGCGAACCTCTGGCCATCTTGGATGTGCAGGAAATCTCCACTTACGACCGCGAAGCCGAGGCCCGCGCGGTTTTCCGCACCACGGAGACAAAGCATCCCGGCGTGGCCTATCTGGCGACGCGCGGGGACCATCTGATCGGCAGCCCTGTGGAAGTCTTCCGGCGGCCGAACAGCAGCAATCATGCTCGCTGCCGGCTGGCTCCGACCGAGACCCGGCGGGCTTTCGCCGAGCGCGGCTGGCGCACGGTCGTCGGCTTCCAGACGCGCAACCCCGTGCACCGCGCACACGAATACATCCAGAAGACCGCGCTCGAAATCGTGGACGGTTTGCTGCTGCATCCCATTGCCGGCGAAACGAAGTCCGACGACATCAGCCTGGACGTCCGGCTGCGTTGCTACAAGGTGCTGCTCGAGAACTATTACCCGCGCGACCGCGTGCTGCTGGCGCTCAACCCCGCCTCGATGCGCTACGCCGGGCCGCGCGAGGCGATCTTCCACGCCCTGGTGAGGAAGAATTTCGGCTGCACGCATTTCATCGTCGGCCGGGACCACGCGGGCGTGGGCAACTTCTACGGTCCTTACGACGCGCAGAAGATCTTCGATGATTTCCAGCCCGGCGAGCTCGGCATCACTCCGCTCTTCTTCGAAAACACCTTCTACTGCCGCAAGTGCGCGGGCATGGCGTCACCAAAGACCTGCGGCCACGGCCCGGAGGCGCGCGTCATCCTGAGCGGCACGCAGGTGCGGGCGCTGTTGCGCGACGGCGGACAACTTCCACCCGAGTTCACGCGGCCCGAGGTGGCAGAAGTTCTGCACGAGGCCTACCAGGAATCTGCGGCCGACGCATAATCGCCCGGGAGACAACCCTTGAGCGAATCCACCAGCGACTACGCTCGTTACCTCAGCGATCTGAAGATTGTTCTCGACAACCTGCCCCTGGAAGATACCAAACGGGCCGCCGACATTCTCTTCAAGGCCTACCAGAACGACAGAACCGTCTTTCTCTTCGGCAACGGGGGCAGCGCCGCCCTGGCCTCGCATCTCGCCACTGTCCTCGCCAAGGGAACACACTTCCCCGGCCCGGCGGCTCTGAAGACCGTCCGGCGGCTCAAGGCGATCTCGCTCACTGATAATGTTCCGATGATGACCGCTTGGAGCAACGACCTGAGCTATGAGTTCGTTTTCGCCGGACCGCTCGAGAATTTCATCCGCGCACGCGATGTGGCCTTCGGGATCAGCAGCAGCGGCAACTCGCCGAACGTCCTGCGCGCCCTGGAGCTGGCCCGCCGCGTCGCCGCCACTACCATCGGCCTGACCGGCTGCGGCGGCGGGAAGATGAAGAACCTGCTCGACTGCCCCATCATCGTTCCCTCCAACCACGTGCAACAGGTCGAAGACGCCCACCTCGTTTTGGCGCACCTGATCTTCCTCGACCTCAAGGCGCGGATCGAGGCCAGCGTGTCGCCTTCACCCGCAAGGCATTGACTTCGGAGCGCTTTCACTCCGCTTGCCCATCGATCTTCGTCTCGTCCTCACCTCGTTTGCGGGTGGTCATGTCCCGCGTTATCTTCGCAAAGCCCTGCAACTGCCCCGCGTCGTTTCGCAGGGCCGTGATGACGACGTTCGCCCAGAATCGCGACCCGTCCTTCCGCACCCGCCAGCCCTCGTCCTCAAACCGACCCTGGGATGCCGCCGTGGTGAGTTCCGACTGCGGCCAACCTCGCTCGGCGGCCTCCGGAGGATAGAAGCAGGAGAAGTGCCGTCCGAGGATCTCTTCCGCGCGGTAACCCTTGATGCGCTCGGCGCCCGCATTCCAACTGATCACGTGACCCTCGGGATCGAGCATGAAGATCGCGTAGTCCCTGACACTTTCGACCGACAGGCGAAAACGCACCTCGCTGTCGCGCAGGGCGTCTTCCGCCGCCTTCTGCTCACCGAGATCCGCGACCATCAACATCACCGCGGAGACCTTACCCTCGGCATTTTTCAGCGGAGCCGTGGAGACACTGACCGGAATGAGCAACGCCTCTCGCCTCTGGAGAGCCATCTCGACGTGCAGCAGTGATGCCCCCTGAAGGGTCTTCCCGAATATCGTATTGAATTCGCCTTCCGTTTCTTCGGGAACGAAGGGGCAAGTGCAGCCGACAATCTCATGGTCAGCCCAGCCAAAGATGCGCTCCGCGGCGCCATCCCACATCGTAACTGCACCCGCGGCATCCATGACCACAATACCCAGAGGGGAGGAGCGGATGATCGCCCGTAACCTTTGGCTGACATCGCGGAGCTCCTCCACCATGCGCCGACGCTCGGTGATGTCCCGCGTTATATTGGCAAAGCCCTGCAACCCGCCTGCCTCGCCCATCAGTGCGGTGATGACGACGTTCGCCCAGAATCGCGTCCCGTCCTTCCGCGCCCGCCAGCCTTCGTCTTCAAATCGCCCCTGGGCTGCCGCGATCTTCAGCTCCCTTTTCGGCTTCCCTGACTCGACATCTTCGGGGAGATAGAAGCAGGAGAAGTGCCGGCCGATGATGTCTTCGGCGCGATAACCTTTGATGCGCTCCGCGCCTTTATTCCAGCTCATCACGTGTCCCTTCGGATCGAGCATAAAGATCGCGTAATCGCTGATGCTGTCAACCAACAGACGAAAGCGGGTCTCGCTATCACGCAGGGCTTCCTGTGATTGCAGATAGTCCCGGCTGAGTTGCGCCAAGACGTAAGTCTCACGCGTCCCGTTCATAGGAGTCTTCCTCCGATCCTCGATCTTCGAACGAGTACCAGAACACAGGGAGTGTGACCCGCGGCTTCGATGGGGCCTGCGCTGCACGTGCGTGGAGGGCGGGAGGAAATCATGGGAGCAACCGGGGACACCCCCGGGTTCGGCCCTGTCGGCCCGAACCCCAGCAACGCCATCAACGGTTCGAAAAGCCCTTAACCCGACTCTGGCCCGAGTCCAACTCACAAGCCAGGGTGTCTAATCACGCTACCTGCAAGTGCTGTGCCGTGGTCATTCCTATGAAGGTCAGCGCGTCGGACACGATAATGTCCGCTCGGGTAGGAATCCGGATCCATCAAACAGACAGTGGGTGGGTTCGACCGCAGCATCCCGCCTCAATTTGCGGCAAGACTCTGAAACTAATAGGGTTGTCTTGAGCCCCGGACACCGTTGGCGGGTGCCGTTCGAGCGAAACAGGGATGCGGGATGAACAGAACCTGATCGGTTGTCGAGCAAGGTTGATGGGTCTGCCAGGGCGCCGCACCGCAGAGTCAGAGAGGTCCCCAAGGAATTATTCTCCCTTTCAGCGTGTAGATTCTTCGCCCCACCTCAGCCCCTCCCTTTAGCGATGGCCTTCTACTTGCGGCGGGAACGAAGCCGGCAATCCTCCAAGTCCGGATTGCGCCCCTGGGCTGTTGCGGTATATCTTGCTTGCTTTATGTTCGGGGAAAACATGCCGGGCGAATCCTTCCTAGCGGAGTGTCACTGAGATGCGCGTTCTCGTCACCGGCGGCGCCGGGTACATCGGAAGTCAGACGGCCAAGGCGCTGGCGCGGGCCGGGCATGAGCCCGTCGTCTACGACGACCTGAGCAGCGGCCATCGCTGGGCCGTCAAGTGGGGGCCTTCGGTCGAAGGCGACCTGGCGGATACACATCTGCTCGCCACTACTCTGCGCACCCACCGCATCGAAGCCATCCTGCACTTCGCCGCCAGCATTGAGGTGAGCGAATCGGTCGAAAACCCGCGCAAATACTTCTGGAACAACGTGGTCAATACGCTGCGCCTGCTCGATGCGGCCCTCGAGGAGGGAGTGCAGGCGATCGTCTTTTCATCGTCGGCGGCGGTGTACGGCAATCCGGAAAAGATTCCAATTCCCGAAAACCATCCCGCGCGCCCGGTCAATCCCTACGGCGAAACGAAGCTGATGATGGAGCGCACGCTCGGCGCGTATGGCGCGGCCTACGGTCTCCGCTGGGCGGCGCTGCGGTATTTCAACGCCGCAGGCGCCGATCCCGACGGCGAACTCGGCGAGGAGCACGATCCCGAATCGCATCTCATTCCCCTGGTGATTCAGGCGGCGCTCGGGCGGCGGCCCCACGTGGAAGTCTACGGCACGGACTACCCCACGCCTGACGGCACGCCGATTCGCGATTACATCCACATCGTGGACCTAGCCGACGCGCACGTGCGCGCACTCGAGTATCTCGCCCGCGGCGGCGAAAGCAGGGCGCTCAATCTCGGAACGGGGGCGGGTCATTCCGTGCGCGAGGTGATTGCCGCAGTGGGGCGGATGTGCGAGGGCCGGGTTCCCTTCCGCGATGCCCCGCGCCGCGCGGGCGACCCGCCCGTCCTCGTCGCCGACCCCACGCGGGCGATGGAAGCCCTCAACTGGAAGCCGCAGCACACCGGCCTGGATTCCATCGTCGAAAGCGCCTGGAAGTGGCACAGCCGAAGTTCACAGTCGACAGTTGACAGTTGACAGAGAAAGCAGATGGGATACAGCTTTCGGCCTTCAACCTTCGACTTTAGGCTCCCTACCCGCGGATGCGTCTCGGAAGCATCGAAGGGTCTATTCCACCGTTACGCTTTTGGCGAGGTTGCGCGGCTTATCGATGTCGCAGCCGCGGATGACGGCGCAATAGTAGGCGAAGAGCTGCATAGGAATGACGGAGAGCAGCGGCGTCAGGATTTCGTGGTTGCGCGGGATTTCGATCACATCATCCACAAGTGAGCCGAGTTTGGTATTTCCCACCGACGTCACCGCCACGATGCGGCCCTCGCGCGCGCGGATTTCCTGGATGTTCGACATGACCTTTTCATAAGACCCGTCTTCCGGCGCGATCGCCATGGTGGGAAACTTCGGATCGATAAGCGCGATGGGGCCATGCTTCATTTCGCCCGCGGCGTAGCCTTCGGCGTGGATGTAGGCGATCTCTTTGAGCTTCAGCGCGCCCTCGAGCGCGATTGGGTACTGATATTTCCTGCCGATATAGAGGAAGTGCTCCGCGCCGGAATACTTCTCCGCGAGTTGCCGGATGTGCTCGGACTGCGCGAGGATTTCCCGCATCTGCCCAGGCACCATCTCCAGGCCGTGGATGATGGACATGCCTTCTTCGTAGGAAAGGTCGCGCCCGCGTCCCACGAGCAGGGCCATCAGCGCCAGAATGGTCATTTGCGAGGTGAAGGACTTCGTGGACGCGACGCCGACCTCAATCCCCGCGTGGCAGTAAACGCCCGCTTGAGTCTCGCGCGCGATGGTGCTGCCCACCACGTTGACCAGGCCCAGCACCAGCGCGCCCTTGCGCTTCGCCTCGCGCAACGCGGCGAGCGTATCCGCGGTCTCGCCCGACTGGCTGATGGCGAGCACGATGGTGTTCTGCCGCAGGTTGAGCTTCCGATAGCGGAACTCCGAGGCCAGCTCGGTCTCCACCGTCAGGTCGGTCAGCGCCTCGAAGACATAACGCGCGTAGAGGCCCGCGTAGTAGCTGGTGCCGCAACTGACGATGATGAGGTGCCTCGCCTGCTGGAGGCGGTCGCGCACCGACTCGAGGCCGCCCAACTTGGCGACACCCTCGGCATGGTTGAGGCGACCGCGTAGCGCGTTCTCCACGGCGTCCGGCTGCTCGAAAATCTCCTTGAGCATGAAGTGCGGGAAGGCGCCGCGCTCCATCGCCTCCGGGCCGACTTCGAGCTGGGTCGTGTCGCGCGCAACCGGACGGTTCTCGAGCGTGGTGATCGAGAACTCGCCGGGCTCGAGCCGCGCCACCTCGTTGTCCTCGAGGTAGACCACCTGGTCAGTGTGCTGCGCCAGCGCGGAGACGTCCGAGGCGGCGAGCGCCTCATCCTTGCCCACCCCCAGAATGATGGGGCTGCCCCGCCGCGCCACGATGATCTGCTGCGGATGCGCGACGTGCAGCACGGCGATGCCGAAAGTGCCCTGCACTTGCAGCAGGGCCTTCTGCACGGCGGTCTCGAGGTTTCCCTGATACGCCTCCTCGACCAGGTGCACCAGCACTTCCGTATCGGTTTCGGATCGGAACGTGTGGCCGGCGGCAATGAGCCGCTTTTTGAGCACCTGATAGTTCTCGATGATGCCGTTGTGGACGAGGAAAATCCGGCCGGCACAGTCCACGTGCGGGTGGGCGTTGGGCTCGCTGGGCTTGCCGTGCGTGGCCCAGCGGGTGTGCGCGATGCCGACGGAGCCCGCAGGATTCTCTTTCCAAACCTGTGCTTCGAGCGCCGCCACTTTGCCGACCGCCTTGCGCAGGTAGGGCGGGTCGTTGAGGATGGCGATACCGCTCGAATCATAGCCGCGGTACTCCAGCCTCTTCAGCCCTTCGATCAGAACCTCACGGGCAACTTGGTGTCCGACGTAGGCAACGATTCCGCACATCGCATCCCCCTGATGTTCCCCTGTTCTATCGGCAGCCCGTCAAGCGATGGCGAGCCTAATCCTCGCTCGCGCGCGGCGCGGCCCAGGCAAGCGTTGGATCGCCCGCGGTCTCGCGCGCGCCGTCCCAGCGCACGCGCGGCAAAATGATATCTCTCTTCACCCGGTGCGCGTACCCACGGACCCCCAGCAGCATGCTGTCGAGCAGCACGTCCGAGAGCAGGTGCGGCGTGAGCCCCAGCTCGATCAGTTTCCGGTGTGCGGCGTTGTAGTAGTGCTGCTCCGCCTCGACGCGCGGGTTCTCCAGATGCTGAATCTGCACGGCGAGCCCGAGCTTGTCGCCCTCGCGCTTCACCATCTCCGCAAGGCCCAGGACGCTGAAGGTCTCGGTGAACTGATTGAAGACGCGGTACTCGCCCGCCTGCGGCGGGTTCAGCGCGGCGAGTTCGACGCAGCGCAGCGTATCGCGGATGTTGAGGAAACCACGTGTCTGCCCGCCGCGACCGTAAACAGTGAGCGGCATACCAATCGCCGCCTGGACGCAAAAACGGTTGAGCGCCGTGCCGAAGACTTCGTCGTAGTGGAAGCTCGTGGCGAGCCGCGGGGCGAGCTTGGTTTCGTCCGTCTCGATGCCGTAGACGACCCCTTGGTTCAGATCGGTCGAACGCAGTTTCCAAGCCCGGCAGGCGAAAAGGATATTGTGGCTGTCGTGAACCTTGGAGAGGTGATAGATCGAGCCCGCCTGCTTCGGGTACGGCAGCACGTCCTTGCGCCCCTTGTATTCGACCTCAAGAAACCCCTCTTCGATGTCAATGTTGGGCGTACCGTATTCGCCCATCGTGCCCAGCTTGACGAGGTGGCAGTCCGGCGCGCCTTCGCGCAGCGCCCAGAGCACGTTGAGCGTCCCCGTCAGGTTGTTAACCTGCGTGAACACCGCGCGGTTGTGGTCAATCATGGAGTACGGCGCGGAGGGCTGCTCGCCGTAGTGGATGATGGCTTCAGGGCAGAAGGTTTCAAGGATGCCCTTCACGGCGGCGTAGTTGCGCAGGTCGCCGACGTAGAGGTCGATCGTGCGGCCCATTACCTCTTTCCACGCCTTCACGCGGTCATGCAACGTGGCGATGGGGATCAGCGGCTCGACGTTCAGCTCCACTTCCCAACGGCGCTTAGCGAAGTTGTCTACCACGCCGACCGCGTGGCCGCGCGCGGAGAGATACATCGCCGTCGGCCAGCCCAGATAACCATCACCGCCCAGGACCAGGATTCTCAAGATTCCCTCTCTCGGCTGACTCTCGAAAAAGCCGCAGTGCACCCTCACCGTGTGCCGGGCGTCTCACGCCGCGCGTCGAGCCGTATCACAGGTAACCCCGCTCGTGCCCCAGGCGGCGCAATTCCTCGCCGCCAAGCGGGAGTTCCGCCTGCGTGGCGTCGTAGCCCTGCTCGAGCGTGCGGCGCAGGTACAGCGCGGCGATCCCCACAAGCTGCTGGTCGGTCAGATACCGATGCTCGCGCTCGCGAAGCTCCGTGAGCGTCGCGCAGGAAATCGCCACGGTCACCGTGCGGCCGTCCACGCGGAAGAAGCAGTCGATCGTATCGCTGTGGCGGGTGGCGATTCCCGACAGGAGGTGCACAAAACGCACCCGCACCGGCGCAGCGAGCGCTTTCGAATTGACATCAAACGGTGCGGCGAAATAGCTCATTACGGAATTCCATCCGAGCACGGCGTGCCGGCCTGCGCGGGCTCGAAGACAATCGCGATTATAATCCATCCGCCGCCCATCACGGGCGACAGCTTTGGGCCGGCCGCGACGCATTCCCGGCGCATAGCAACCTCCGGCAGACCCGCTGCATCGAATGGAGTAACCTAACACTTGTGACTACCAGGGGTAGTGGGTAGCGCATAGGGCAACCAAGTTACCCACTCCCCCCTTCCCTTATTACTGGACACCCGAAACGCCAAAGAGGTTCGGGGTGTGTCGATTCCGTCTTCGACTGCAGCCGGTTTCCTCCGCGGGGAGCCCCGCGTCTTAGGCCCGACTATTCCTGTGACGAGGCAGAAAGGGGCAATCTGTCTCGGTCGGCGCCGGACGCGCCCTCCCGGCCCCGGGCGAGAGTCGGGACAAATGTTTGCAAGGGAGGCAGTCCATGGATATACTGGCCTACCTAAGACTCGCCTGTGGGCGAACCTAAGGGGCTGTTCGTGGAAAAACCGGCCCGGCCAAGCAAACCGCCTAGGCGTTTGAAGGGGAGCCTTTCGGCGGCCAACCTGGTCAAGGAAGTCGAGGATCTGGGCGGCGAACTCTGCCACGTGCTGGAGCCGAAGAACCTCATTGACTCGCTCACAGCACGGCTGGTGGAGCGGTACGGCGCAGCCGCGTCCGGAATCTGGCTCCTCAAGGAAGGTTCTTCCGCGCTCGAGTTGGTCAGCCGCATCGGCAAGTTTGAATTGCCCGAGGAAACAGGCAAGGGGGCCGCGGTGGACAGCCTGCTCAGCCGGGCCGTCGCCCACCGGCTGCCGCAAACCCTCACCCATCCCGATGGCGAGGATGACGTCCTCGTCCGCTGGGCCAAGCAGCACCGCGTCAAGTTCCTGGGCGCCTACCCCCTCCTGGATGACTCCCGGGTGCAGGGTGTGCTCGTGGTGGCCTACACGAAGACTCCGGCCAAACCCCTGCTCGCCCTCTTCCGCCTGCACGCCCGGCTCGCCTCGATGGCGCTGCGCGACGCGGAACTCCTGCACTCCACCCGCCGCACGCTGAACAAGCTGAGTTTCCTGGTCGAAGCCAGCAAAGCCCTGAGCTCCACGCTCGATCTTTCCGAACTGCTGGGGCGCATCCTGGACGTCGCCAAGACGCAGACGGAGGCCGAGCGCGGCACGCTCTTCCTGGTGGATGAGACTTCGAACGAGATCTGGTCGCTGATCGCCCACGGTCTCGAAAAGCAGGAGATCCGCCTGCCGCTCGGCAAGGGCATCGCCGGCCACGTCGCCCAAACCGGGGAAATCGTTCTAATCCCCGACGCTTACGCCGACCCCCGCTTCAATCCGGAGGTGGACAAGCGCACCGGCTATCGCACGCGAACCATTCTCTGCCTGCCCATCCGCAACAAGGCCGGGAAGATCATCGCCGCCCTGCAGTTGCTCAACAAGCAGACTGGGTCGTTCACGCCGGAGGATGCCGACTTCCTGCTGACGCTCTCCGGGCACATGGCGCTGGCCCTCGAGAACGCGCAATTGCACCAGGCGCTCCTGGACAAAGAGCGCATGGAGAAGGAATTGGCGCTGGCGCGGGGGATTCAGCGCAGCCTGCTGCCCGACCGGGCGCCGCTCGTCGAGGGCTTCGACATCGCGCTGCTCAACGAGCCCTGCTACGCGGTCGGCGGCGATTACTACGACTTCCTTAATCTCGGCCCGCAAACGCTGCTCGCCGTGATCGCCGACGTCGAAGGCAAGGGTGTGAGCTCGGCCCTGGTCATGTCGAACCTCCAGGCGACGCTCCGCGCCCTGGTCCTTCACCTTCACTCGCTCGACGAGATCGCCGAAAGCCTCAACCGGATGATCCTCAACGACACGCGCTCGCAGAAATACCTGAGCATCTTCATCGGGCTGATCGACGTGCGTCGCAAAGGGGTGCACTACATCAACTGCGGCCACGTGCCACCGGTCATCATTCGGCCCAACCACGACCCCATCCCGCTCACCGAGGGCGGCATGGTCATCGGCCTGTTTGAGAACGCCCGCTACCAGCGTGGGCACACCAAGCTGCAGCGCGGCGACGTGCTCGTGCTCTGCACCGACGGCATCACCGAGTCCATGGATACCCTGCAGGAAGAGTACGGAATGGAACGGCTGGTGCAATGCGTCCAGAGCGCCGCCGAACAGAGCGCCGCCGAGATCGTTGCCGCCGTCGGCACGGACGTTGCTCGCTTTTCTCGCCACGGGACGCATGTCGACGACAAGGTGATGATCGTCGTGAAAGTGATGTAGCGATTGTCGATTGCCGATTGGAGAGAGCCGCTTTTCGCGGCTCGGTTCTGGGTCCCAGATTGTGGGTTGACGACGCACCTTCTGACTTCTCCGTTCAAACCTCCTACTCCGAATCGCCTGTCCCCAGCCGCTGTTTCTCCGTCAGGCGCAATCTGACCTGCCCTCCCTGGCCGAACTTCCGGGTCAGCCAGTTTTCCATGTCCACGCGCAGGGCGTCGAGATCCACTCGAAAACTTGCCTCCAGTTCGCCATCGGCAACCGGTAACGTCTCATCAAACGCCGAGCGGCCCGTGAAGCTGCGCATCGAGAAGCTGTCCAGCCACGCGACCGGACACAGCCGCGGGCCGTCGGGTGCGAGCACTTGCACGCGGATCTTACGGGCGAACATCCTTCCTCCCGGGCACTCTCCGGCGGCGTGTCGATGGCTCTCGCCGAATTGAGCGCGGCACCTTCCCGTCGGGCGAATTATAGCCGCGGCGGCCGTCAAGCTGCAGGAGAGTTCGCGGTTTCAGCCGCGACGGCCGTTCCTGGCTCATCCTGGATCACCTCGAAGGCCCGCAGCAGCACCACTGCCTGAGCCTGCTCCACTTCTTTCCAAGGTTCGAAATCGAAATCGGGTCCGACCGCGCCCTTGCTCGAAGCTGCTCAGCGACATTTACGGTGTTCCCGCTCGGCGACTCTCCGGCTACCATGCGGGCTACGCGCGGGAAACACGCCGACTTCCCGGGCTAGTACGCCGCAGACTTTGGCGTCCGCTCTCCGGCGAACGTCCTGGCACTCGAATGGGAAGCGCGCCGCATGCCCTAGCTCGGCGGCTATCTCATTGCTCCCGGGGCGGACGCGACCGCCCCCGTCTGCGAATTCAACTCGCGCGCAGGGAGCGTCAGGATCGAGCTGGCAGGGCGGCGCTTTGATCTTCCCGTAAGGGACAGGACAGCAGCCTGATTCTTAGCTGCGCAAGAAGGAGAACCAGCTTCGCTGGCGCTTGCGGCGGTCGGGCTCGATGGGCTCAAGGCCGGGAGGAAGGGGCCGTCCCGCAATCACCGCGCGGGGATTCTCTTGGAGAAGTAGGTCCGCGACTTTCTCTCCCCGGGTCTCTTTCAGCTTGCGATAGCACTCGGAAAGAATCGGTGGGCGGTGTCTGGAGTCGTGGGCATCCGAGGCAAAGAAGTGAATCAGGTTCTGTTCCAGCCACATCTCGGAGAAGTGTTGTGCCCGGCGCCCAAACCCGCCGCTATAGGACCTGGCCGTGACCTGGACCAAGCATCCGTGCGTCACCCAGTGGTAGAGCAACTCAGGATGCCGCTGGAAAACCAGGTTGCGCTCGGGGTGGGTCAGGATCGGCAACAGGTCGGCGCACTGGATTTCGTAGAAGACGCGGTCCATCTGCTCAGGTATGAACTGTTCCCCCAATTCCACCAGAAGATAGTTCGTTCCATTGATCGTAAACCGTGTCCGGTCCCCGGCAGCCTGTTGGATGTTCTCGTAGGAAAGGTGGAAATCGCAGCCGAGCAGGAGCTGAGGGGTGTCGCCGATGGCCGACCGGAGTTCTGCCAGCTTGGCCCGGTTCACTTCCTGGTTGTAGCAATACTCATAGTCGCAGTGAGGGGTTGCGACCAGGTGCGTGATCCCGTCGGCAGCGGCCATCTTGCACATCTCAACCGAGACTTCGAAGCTCTTGGCGCCGTCGTCCACCCCCCAAAGCGGATGGCAGTGGATGTCAATCATCAACAGGCCCCTGGTCGGTTTGCACCCGCTTCTCGATGCAAGTCAAAGTCGGTCTGCATCACTCCGTTGCACCCATCTTGGTCGCACCCCACGCAGCGCGCGCGCAATGCCGCTCGCAAGCGTCCCACCACGCGTGGACCAGCTTACCATGGACGAACCGAAGGCGCATTATTTGCCCGAGATTATGACACCTACTCTGGTAATAAGGGGCGTTGAGGGGAAGGCCGAGCGGTTCGCGTCATCAGCCGGGTGGAATGAGGATTAAGGAGGGTTTCATCCTCCACGCTCATTTCAATCGCGGCATTTGTGTCGGGCCGAGCCCGCTGCTCTTGGTCTCTCCCATTGCGCTCTCCGCAGCAAACCGGACTCCGCTGGGCAAATGATAGCCATCAGCCCCCGACTTGTCCAGGGCCGGAAAAGCAAACTGATCGGCACCGGCGCCCGTGGCAGAATGACCCTCGCCGAGAAGCTGCGGACGTTCTAGCTCGGCAACCTCTCCCCCGCGGTTTCGGCGGCGATGGTCTTCGGAGCCATCGGGGGTGCCACCGCGGCGGCCGTCGCTGCCCCCTTGACCGTGTCAGGAAAGAAGCCCAGACGTCCCGTGATGGTGCCTCTCGGCTTCGTCCCACCTACGGGATGAAGCAGCGAAGCTTGTGGTGCACTTCTGCCTTTACCTCTCGCTCTCGAGTAAACAACAACCCGTGGCTCCCGCGCGATGAATTGTCCGAAGCCGCTGGAAAGCCTGTATTCATGAGCCCCGCCTGGACGCTCGGATGCAATAATCCGTATTCCCACCTCCCGATTCCAGTAATCAGGAGGGCCGCGCGTGCTTTGAAGGCCGCACCTCGAATCGTCACCGTCTCATGACTCGCTGAAAAAAGGGCATTTAGACGATTGTGCTTGGAGGCTTGGAGTTGGGACAGATTTGGTATTTCGCGTGCCCAGACAATTCGTGAGTTGACATCAGCGTACCCCGGAAAGGGGGTTTGTCTGATGAGCGGCTCAGAGTTTCGACCCAACACCCGACGCTTGGAGGGGGAGAGGAAATCCCCCTCTTTTTTTTCGCCGGTTTTTCCCCTTTGATACCCCGCCAACAGGCTCCGTCTCTGGCATCCCGTTCCGGTCGCTCGCGCTGATTTATCCGGCCTCCACCACCGCTCATGCGCGCGGCGGTGCCGCCACCGAAGCCAACGCCCGCTTCCGCAGAGCGGGATCCCCGCCGCCAACAACCCGTGGGAATCGGAATTCCCAGGGATCTTTATCATCCCGCCTCCGCAGGGCGGCACCATGGCCACGACTTCTTTGACCGGCCCCGGCCTGGGCGCGGTGTGAATTCACCGCCATGACACAAAGTCACCTAGCGCCAACGCAAGAAAATCCGGTGCAGCACAGCACATCGCCGGGCAAAACTGGTTCTACGGCCTCCGCTACTTTCGGGAGTGACCCCCGCAGAATCCTTCCCCGGCTCTCCGAAGCCCCAAGACTCTCATGAACCAGGCTCCGCGGTCCGCCTGCGCGGCAGGCAGCACACGCGCCGCGCCTGCATAGGATGACGCGTCTAGAGGGCCGGTTGTTCGTGAGTGAGGCAGTGGAGCGTGCCGAGGCCCCAGACCAGGTCTACAGCGTGAATGCCGACTACGGGGCGGTCCCGGAAAAGCTCGGCGAGAGTCCCCAGGGCGATGCGGTCGTTCGGGTCGTTGAAGGTGGGTACGAGGACCGCTGCGTTGGCGATGTAGAAGTTCGCATAGCTAGCCGGAAGGCGCTGGCCGTCGAAGTAGAGCGGCGTTGGCATGGGCAGAGAGACGACCTCAACCTTCGAGCCGTCTTCCAGGCGCATGGAGTGGAGGCGTTCGCGGTTCTCCTCGAGCGGCCGGTGATTCGGGTCGGCTGGATCATCCTCACGGCACAGCACCGCGGTGCGCGGCCCCACGAACCGGCAGACATCGTCAATGTGGCCGTGCGTGTCGTCGCCGGCGATGCCGCGGCCGAGCCAGAGCACGTTCGTCGCTCCGAGGTACGCGTGCAGTGCGGCTTCGATTTCCTTCCGGCCAAGCCCCGGGTTGCGCACCTGCGTAATGGGGTCGAGGAGGCACTCCTCGGTGGTGACGAGAGTCCCGCGACCGTTGACGTCAATGCTGCCACCTTCCAGGACAAAGTCTCGCCCCTTCACCTTAGCGCGAAACATGCGGAAGCCGAGTGCACGAGCCACACGTTCAGGGACACGAGAATCTTTCTGCCAGTCCGGGTATTTCGCCCAAGCGTTGAAGCCGAAGCGCACAATCGCCACTTCGGGGTGAGGGCGTTCGCGGCGCACGAAGATCGGGCCGGAGTCGCGCGTCCAGCCACGGTCGGTCGTTAAGCGGAAGAATTCGACATGCAAGAGATCAACCCCCACGCGCTTCAAGACGCGGCGCGCGGAAGCTTCGTGCTGCCTGGAATTCACCAGGATGCGCACGGTTTCGCCCGGCGCGAGCTTCCGCACAATTTCGCCATAGACCCAGGGGATCGGCGCGAATTTACCGGGCCAGTCGGTGCGGTTGTAGGGCCAGCCGATCCAGGTGGCCGCGTGCCGTTCCCACTCGGCGGGATGGCAGAAGCCAAGCGCGGCGGGCGATCGGCGCGCCACTGAGTGATTGAGTGATTGTGTGATTGAGCGATTGACCATGCTCTGGTTACCTGAAAAACGTGCCGAGCTGTCCCGAGTTCAAAATACGCGATTCAGAGTTCATGATTCGCACAATCACACAATCGCTCAATCGCTCAATTTTCTGTCGAGGAAGCGCTGGTCGAGCCCTGAGTAAGCGTCGATGCGGCGGTCGCGCAAGAAGGGCCAGTTACGGCGCACTTCCTCCACGCGGTCGAGGTCGACGTCGCCGAAGAGAATCTCTTCGCGGTCCACGGACGCCTCAGCCAGCACAACGCCGAAAGGATCGCTGAGGAACGACGAGCCCCAGAACTCGATTCCCTGCCCCGCCGCGCCGGGGAGCTTTTCGTGACCGACGCGGTTCACCGCCGCCACGTACACTCCGTTGGCGATGGCGTGCGCGCGCTGGATGGTGCGCCAGGCGTCGCGCTGCGCGGCACCATATTGCTTCTTCTCGTCGGGATGCCAACCGATGGTCGTGGGGTAAAACAGAATGCTCGCGCCCTGCAGCGCCGCGAGCCGCGCGCCCTCCGGGTACCACTGGTCCCAACAGATGAGCGTTCCGATTCGGCCCGCGCTGGTCTCGAAGGCCGGAAAGCCCAGATCCCCGGGCGTAAAGTAGAACTTTTCGTAATAGGCGGGGTCGTCAGGGATATGCATCTTCCGGTAGAGGCCCACCACCTTCCCATCGCAATCAATAATTGCCGCACTGTTGTGGTAAAGCCCCGCAGCGCGGCGCTCAAACACTGGGGCGACGACGGCAACTTTCTTCTGCCGCGCGACCTTTCCGAGAGCCTCGGTGGTCGGACCGGGCACCGGCTCGGCCAGATCGAAGGAGGCGTGGTCTTCGCGCTGGCAAAAGTACTGGGAGCGGAAAAGCTCCGGCAGGCAGACGACGCGCGCGCCCCCGTCCGCCGCTTCTTCCACGCGTGCGCACGCCCGCTGCAGGTTTTCGGCGGGGTCGGAAGAGCAGGCCATCTGGATGAGCGCTACTTTGAATCTTCGCTCATGCGGCATGGCTGGAAAGCCTACACGAAACGCGCAAAGTCGCCAAGGATTTTGCAGACGGCTGGAGGGAGCGCTCGGAGGCCACGACTCCCTGTGAGAAGCCGCGTCGCGCTGTCTCTCCTCAGCCTGGCCACTTGACTTAAGGGACCCCCCATGGCTAGATTGCCGGTGGGTCGCGAAGGCGGCCGAAACAGGCGAGAAAGCAGCGGGGACCGTGAACGGACTCTTTCTCGACAACTTCTTCAAACGCAAAGTGCTGGCTGTTCAGGAGTTCACGGAACTTCTGATCAACTCGATCCGGCACCTCTTTACCTCGCCGCGCTACCTGGTCGACACGCTAGTGCAGATGGATGGCATCGGCTTCGGCTCGCTGCCGATTGTTCTGCTCACGGGCTTCTTCACCGGCGGCGTACTGGCGCTGCAGACCTACCGGACGCTCAGCGTCTTCGGTGAAACGGCCCTGCTCGGCCAAGTCGTAGCTCTCTCGATGGTGCGTGAGCTCGGGCCGGTGCTCACCGCCCTGATGGTTGCGGGGCGAAACAGTTCCGGCATCGCTTCGGAAATCGGCTCGATGCTGGTGAGCGAGCAGATCGACGCCATGCGCGCGCTGGGGACCGACCCTCTTCGCAAACTAGTTTCTCCCCGGCTCTACGCGACGGTCGTCACGCTTCCGCTGCTGACCGTCCTGGCCGACTTTTTCGGAATGCTGGGCGGGGCCGTGGTCAGCATGTCAACGGCGCGGCTGAGCAGTGGCGAGTATTGGAACTCGGCGCTTCAGGCGTTGCATTCCGAAGACATTGTCCAGGGTCTGACGAAGCCGTTTTTCTTCGCCGTGATCGTCGCGCTGGTGGGCTGCTACTTTGGCCTGCACACGAAAGGCGGGACCGAAGGCGTGGGACGCTCGACGACGCAGGCCGTTGTCGCCTCCTGCGTCCTCATCCTCGTTTTGGATTTCTTCTACACCAAATTCCTCATCGCCATCGGGTTCTTCTAGGTAAGACCCCCGGAGTGGCATTAGAATAGCGCTTGGGATGTCTTCTCCTACCGGAGGGAGCGCTCCACCTTGGACTCGCTGCTTGGAGAATCAAAGCCGGCCTCACCTGAGGGCATGGCGGAAACTACTCCCGCCGTCGAGCTGCGCCGTGTTTCGCTCTCCTTCGAGGAGAAGACGGTGCTTGACGACGTGTCCTTCCAGCTCGGGGCAGGAGAAACGCTCGTGCTGCTCGGCGTCACGGGTTCGGGAAAGTCTGTTCTGCTCAAGCTGATCCTCGGCCTGCTCAAACCGGACTCGGGGCAGGTGCTGGTGGACGGTCAAGACCTGGCGCCGCTCGGCGAGACCGGATTGTTCCCGGTGCGGCGGAAGATGGGGATTGTCTTCCAGGAAGGCGCGCTATTTGACTCTCTCTCGGTTTACGAAAACGTCGCTTACCGTCTACGCGAGGAAGGCGAGAAAGACGAGGGGAGGATCGAACAGCGCGTGCGGGAAGTGCTGCGTTTCGTCGAACTGGAGCAGACCCTCGACAAGATGCCCGCGGAACTGTCCGGGGGCATGCGCCGCCGGGTTTCCATCGCCCGCGCCATTGTCAGCGAGCCTTCGATCATGCTCTACGATTCGCCGACGGCAGGCCTTGACCCGGTCACGGCACATACCATCAACGTCCTCATCGCCAAGCTGCGCGACGTGCAGAGGGTCAGCACACTAGTGGTAACGCATCGGCTCGCGGACGCCTTCGTGCTCGCCAACTTCGTTTACTCCGCCGAGCAGCAGGCCCTGGTTCCGGCAGCGGCCGACGGCGGGGTCGGAAGGCGCGTCACCACCCACTTCCTGGTCCTCCGCGACGGCATCGTCCACTTCCGGGGCTCGAGGGAGGAACTCACTTCCAGCCCGGACCCCTACCTCCGAAAGTTCCTCGCCTGATTCGCCGCGCGTGAGCGCGATGGACTACAATAGTTGCGAAGCGTTCCAAAGGGGAGGTCCGCAATGCCTCAACGCAAACAGATTTCGTGGGCACAGCTTCGGGTCGGTCTGATGGTGCTCGTGAGTTTGGCGGTCTTCGGAGTGGGGGTGTTCTTCATCAGCGGGCAGGTGGGAATCTTCACCCGCAAGTACACGCTGAAGACGTACTTTTCCGGCGCCGCGGGGCTCCGCGCCGGGTCGCAGGTGCGGGTTGCCGGTGTGCCGGTGGGCGTGGTGCAAGGTATCCGGATCTCCGATTTCGTGGAGCCGGAGCGCGCCGTAGAAGTCACCATGCGCGTTCCCGTCTCCTACCAGAAGGAAATCCGGGCGGATTCGGTGGCGCGTCTGGCGACGGCGGGCCTGCTGGGCGACGCCTTCGTCGATATCACCCGTGGCCAGCCAGACCAGCCCGTGGTCGCTAACGGCGGCGATGTGAAGAGCGCGGAAGAAGCCGACATCAAGCGCATCGTCCAGAACACCAACGACGTCATCTCCAACCTGCGCGTGTTGAGCGACAAGCTCAACGACATCACGGGCCAGATCCAGGCGGGCAAAGGGACGCTCGGCAGAGTCATCTATGACCAGGCACTTTACAACCGCCTGAATTCGATGGCGGACGGCGTCCAGCGCGTTGTGGCAAGGGTCGACCGCGGTGAGGGCACGATCGGCAAGCTACTCGCCGATGAAACGCTTTATAACCGCACCGTCGCCAGCATCGACCGGCTCAACAAGGTGCTCGACGACGCTCAAACCGGCAAGGGCAGCCTGGCCAAGTTCCTCAACGACCCCTCCGTCTACAACCAGGTGGAGCAGCTCGTGGCGCGGGCCAATACCATGGTCGACAACGTCAACAAGGGTCAGGGCACCCTCGGCAAACTCGCCACCGACCCGCAGCTCTACAACCGCGTGAACGACACCTTTGACCGGCTGAACATCATCACCACGCGCATCGAGCAGGGCCAGGGAACACTCGGCAAGCTCTCGACCGATCCGACCCTGTTCAACAACCTCAGCGAGAGTTCGCAATCGCTCCGCGAGTTCTTGACGGAGTTCCGGAAGAATCCAAAAAAATACCTCACGGTGAGGGTCCGACTGTTCTGAAGTCCGGCGTACCGTATCGCGGCAGCCGACCTGCTTTCGAACGAGCGACCTCGCCAGCGGTCGCCGTCACGTGCCGGAGACAGTAGGGATCGCCTCTTGCGACGCAGCTAGCCTCGGAGAGACGGCCCCGCCGTCACCCGGACATAGGCTACATTTATCAACTTGATAGCAATCGGGTATGAGATGCCGCTGCCGGGATTGCGCTTTCACGGGCTTGCCAGCGCTTTTCGGGTACTGCTAAGATGGCCGCCGAGCTGGAGTGGCGGAACTGGCAGACGCACGAGACTCAAAATCTCGCGCTGCGCAAGCAGCATGGGGGTTCAACTCCCCCCTCCAGCAGATCGGGCGGGAGGCCAAGTAAGGCGGTCAGGGCCTGCCTCTCCCACCATACACGGTTCGAGGACAGGTGGCGTGGGTGACGCTTGTGGACCCGAGTGCTCCCTCAGCCGCAGGGACCGGACCGATCGCTGGTCCTTTAATATCTGATCGGAGCGTGCGACGTTGGAAAAAACCATAGGGCGAAGACTGCAGCTAATTCGCATCGAAAAGGGTCTTTCGCAGGGGGACATCGAGAAACGAACGGGACTTCTGAGGAGCTATCTATCCCGGGTCGAGAACGGACACACGGTTCCTTCTCTCGACACCCTGGGAAAAATCGCCGCGGCCCTCGAGGTGAGCCTCTCCGAACTATTGGAGGCGCCCACGGGGGATCGCGCCAAGACGGCCTCCCTGCTCGGCGACAAGCATCAGGCGCGTTTCTGGAACCTGATGAGGAAGTACACTCCGCAGCTTAAAGAGCGCGACCGGCGGTTGCTGGTCGGCTTGGCTCGCCGGATGGCGGGCCGATAAGTAGGCGGAACACTTCGCTGGCGGGCGCCGGTTGCCGCGCCCAGGGTGAGGCTTTCCCAAAACGCAAGACGAAGAGTCAAACCCTCTGAAAGTTGCGCGCCTGGGGGGCCCGTCGCTTCCTCTCACTTTCCTGCTGGTCGGGAGTTTATCTACATCGCGAGCGAGGCCAGAACCTCTCCGGCTGCCCGGAGGGTTTCCGTCACATCGGCGTCGCCGTGCGCCGACGATACAAAGGCCGCCTCGAATTGCGAGGGCGGGAAATAAACTCCCCGCTCGAGCAGCCCGCGGAAGAATTTCGCAAATCGCCCCACATCCGCTTGCTGGGCGGATGCATAGTCGGTGACCGGTTCGCCGGTGAAGAAGGCCGTGAACATCGAGCCCACTCGGTTCACGGTGAGCGGCACGCGGGCTCGCGCGGCCTCCGCTTTCAATCCCTCCGTCAGCTTTTGCGTGACAGCTTCCAAACGTTCGTAGAATCCCGGACGGCGGATGATCTCCAGCACCTTCAGCCCCGCCGCGACCGCCAGAGGATTTCCCGCAAGCGTTCCCGCCTGATAGACCGGGCCGGCCGGCGCCACCTGGTCCATGAGCGCGGCCTTGCCACCATAGGCGCCGACGGGAAGCCCGCCGCCGATGACCTTGCCGAGCGTCGTCAGATCCGGCCGGATCCCGCAAAGCTGCTGGGCTCCGCCCAACGCCACGCGAAAACCCGTCATCACTTCGTCGAAAATCAGCACTGTCCCCTGTTCGGCCGTGAGCGCGCGCAGTTTCTCCAGGAATCCCGCGCGCGGCGGGATGCAGCCGGCGTTTCCCACCACCGGTTCCACGATCGCCGCCGCCAATTGGTTGCGGTGAATGCGGAAGGCATTCTCCAGCGCTGCCGCGTCGTTGAAGGGCACGGTGATGGTCAATTCCGCCAGCGCCCGTGGAACGCCCGGGCTGTCGGGCAGCCCGAGGGTGGCGACGCCGGAGCCCGCCTTCACCAGCAGGCTGTCGCCATGGCCGTGATAGCAGCCCTGGAATTTCAGAATCTTCTCGCGCCCCGTGGCGGCGCGCGCCACGCGCAAAGCTGCCATCGTGGCCTCGGTTCCGGAGTTCACCAGGCGCACGCGCTCGACGGAAGGGAAGGCCTCCTGGATGCGCTCGGCGAGTTCGACCTCTGCCGCGGTCGAGGCGCCGAAGCTGGTCCCCGATTGCAGCACACGGGCCAGCGCCTCCACCACCTCCGGGTGGCAGTGGCCCAGGATGAGCGGCCCCCAGGAGAGCACGTAGTCGATGTACGTGTTCCCATCAACGTCGGTAATCCGGGAACCCTTGCCGGAAGCCATGAAGATCGGCTCGCCGCCCACGGCGCGAAATGCCCGCACGGGAGAATTCACTCCGCCGGGCATGAGACTGACGGCTTTACGAAACAATTCCTGAGATTTGCTGCGCATGATGTTTTGGGCGCTCGAAGGGTTCCCTCACCGAATGGGCTACTGCAGAGCACGAATGCCGGCGGGGCCGCGACCCGCGCCCGGAATGTCCAGATCGTCAGGGTAAGGAAACATCCGGGCAGGTGATGCCGCACCACCCGGGACGACCTTTCCCGCCGCCGTCGCCCTCGCCGTGCCACCGCTGATGACTGCAATGGTCTTCATGGCGTTTCGACTCCGAGAACGCAGAATAGCACGCCTCTTTCGAAGGCACAAAACCGGTGGAACAGCCTTGAGTCGCGCTGAGGAGCGCCCACAAAGTTCCTCGGGCAGTCGCGTGATAGAATAGCAGATTGTCACTGAGGGGAGATTGTTTGTCGGTGAACATGCCTGAGAGCAAAGTCATCCCACTCGAAACGGCCTATGGCCTCGTGGACGACCTGAAGCGTCGCGGCCGACGTGTGGTCTTCACCAACGGCTGCTTTGATCTGCTGCACCCTGGCCACACGCGGTATCTGGCCGAGGCGCGCAGCCTGGGCGATGTGCTGATCGTCGCGGTAAACAGTGACGCCAGCGTCCGCGCCATCAAAGGCCCCGGGCGGCCCATCTTCCCCGACGCCGAGCGCGCGGAACTCCTGGCGGCGCTCGAGGCCGTGGATTACGTCACCGTTTTCGACGACCTCACGCCGCAGGCCGTGATTGCTCGCCTGCTGCCGAGTATCCTCGTGAAGGGGGGCGACTGGGGACCGAATGAGATCGTGGGCCGTCCTGAAGTGGAAGCGGCCGGCGGGCAGGTGGTCTCGACTCCGGTCGTCCCGGGCTACTCTACCTCAGCCATCATCCAGGCCGCGCTCAAGCTCGCCGGATAACCGCGCCCATTCCCGATGCCAGAGCTTCGCACCCTTCTCCAACCTGTCCTCGATCACCCGGCGTTCCACGCCGCACGCGCAACGGCGGAGGCGCCACCGAGCAGAGCCCGACGAGAACTGACTCTCTCCGGCCTGACCCGCTCGGCGAAGGCGCTGGTGGTCGCCGGGCTCGCCCACGAATTGCAGCGACCCCTGCTGGTCCTCACCGCCGATAACGAGGCGGCCGACCGTCTCTGCCGCACGGCGTCAACTATCCTCGGGTGGTTGGAATCGGGGATGGGTGCCGCGGTCAGTGTTCTGCCCGGCGTGGACACCTCGCCGTACGAGGCCCGCTCGCCGCACCCGGAAATCTCTGAACGGCGCGCCGTGGCTCTTTGGAATCTGGCGCGCGGGCGCACGCGGATTCTCTTCGTTCCCCTTTCCGCGGCCCTGGGCCGCTTTCGCGAGAGGTCCTATTACGGCTCACTTGCCCTGGAACTCAAGATTGGCGACGAGCTCGACCTCAACGACCTCATTGAGCATCTCGGCTCGGTCGGCTACGAGCCAGGCGAACCCGTGGAGAGCCCCGGGCAGTTCTCCGTGCGCGGCGGCATTGTGGACATCTTCCCGCCCGAAGTGAGCTGGCCTTTTCGGCTGGAGTTCTTCGGCGACCGGGTCGAATCGCTCCGCGAATTCGACCCGAACACGCAGCGCTCGCGCGGGCACGCGGCGGCGGCAGGGCTGTTGCCGTTCGTGGAGACGCGGCGCTCGACCAGATTGTTTGAAAAGCTCGTCGAAGTTCTTTCCGCGCGCCAGCATCTGAGAGCAGAACCCGACTGGGCCGCGGAATATTCCGGACCATTCCCCGGCTGGGAGTTCTTTGCCCCTCTCGTCGAGCCACACCATCAAACGCTGCTGGCTCTCTTGGAAAGACCGTTGCTCATTTGGGATGAGCCCGTCGAGCGCCGGAGCCAATTGCGGCACATCCTGGAATCCTGGGCGGCCACTTATGACGAAGTTCGGGACGTCGTGCCGCCACGTCCGCGGCCAGAGGAAATATTCCTGACCGAAGGGGAGTTCCTGAGAGCCGTCGAAGGCACACCGCAAATCTCTCTGAAGGAACTGGCCGTCGAAGACGCCGAGGCGACGAGCGATTCGCTCACGTTATGCCTGCCAACCCAGCCACCGCCGAGATTCCACGGGGCGGTCAAGACTCTGGTCGAGGATCTCCGCGCAAGGCGTGAGCAAGGTGAATCGGTCACCGTCGTCCTGCCCACGGCCGGCAAGGCCGACCGTCTGCGCGAAATCCTGAGCGAATACGAAATCCCCTTTGCAGCGGCAGAAACCATCGGTACACCGAAACCCCCGCGCGAAGCGGGGCCGCCCGAGCCCTCCCAACCCGTTCTGCTCGCGCGTGGCGATTTGGATGAGGGCGTTGCCTTCCCCGAGTTGCGCCTGGTCCTTCTTTCCGACACCGAGCTGTTCGG